>WOR8_10003149_pt1 | contig 24808 bp, 23 predicted proteins | sample DeeMarSeWOR38_10_FD_19890 | JGI IMG/M metagenome (IMG submission 19890) | reverse complement strand
CAGGTCAGCGCCGTATGGGGCGGACGGGTTGCTCAGGGCATTGCGCCGGTTCTTAACTACCACGGCGGCACATTGCTCGCGAGTAGTGCCCGTCTCGTATAAATAGCGATTCATCTCCAGCCCGGCTACATAGTGGGTGTTGAGACGCAAGGGTCGGTTGAGGACCGGGTCCTGGGCGTGGGCGGTGACCTGGGGCAGGGTCAGAATACTCGACGCCTTGCTATGCCCCTCAAGCGCGACCACGTCAAACTGACCGGTGCGGACGAGCATATACGCCGCGCCCAGACCGTGCAGCCCGTCGCCGCCGATGGTGTGGACTGGCTTGAGGACCGCACCAAGCTGATCAGGCACATACTCATCGAAGATACTGGTCCCCTCGTGGAAATCCTCGGCCACGGTAACGAAGCTTTCCACATCGCAGCGGGGATCTACGCCGACGTCGGCATAGGCGCGTAGGGCAGCTTCATACATCAGCTCCTTGTAAGATTGGTCGGGCGTGACGAGCCGAAAGCCGACCCAACCCACGCCCACGATGGCGACACGCTCGTTCATCAGTGCTACCTCCTCATCAACTAGTTCCTGGTGAACTTGCTCACCCAGTTACTTTACGCTGACAGTTCGCATCATCGCGTTGCCCCCTTCACTGGATTATTGAATTGAATGTCGATCCGTCTATCGCCTGGAAGCGGGGGAGAATTCTGACTGATATGGACTTCAGGGCTAAAAGAGAACAAGTGTTACCAAGAAATGGAATTAACGTAGCAGCGCTTCATCGAAGAATCTGATCACCCGTCTCTCATACTCCTTCGGCCAAGTCTGAATGTAGCCGCCGTGTCCAACGCCGGGAACAATCCACAACGACTTAGGCTCGCCAGCAGCGGCGAATTGGTCGTGGGCGCGTCCGCTGCCCGCTTCGTGCTCACCGAAGACGAGAAACACCGGGCGCGGGCTGATGTGTCCAATTGCGTCAACAGGGCTGACAAGGCGGGCGTCAAGGCCGGAGTAGAAGCGGAAGAAGAAGAGGATAACCTGGTAGTAGAAGTCTGCGAGGAAAGAATTATACCCGCCTGTGTTGGCGATGTCGTGGCCCAAGTTATAGAAATTACCCTCGGAAACCACGGCCCGTATGTCGTCCAACTGCGCGGCGCTGAGGATGGCAGTGGCACCTCCAACCGAAAAGCCAAGGACCCCGACGCGGTCCGGGGCGACCTCGGATTGGGCCTGGACAAAGGCCAGGGCGCCGGCCACGTCTCTGACTTCATCGTAGCCAGCGGTGAAAACCGCGTCAGGGCTGGCACAAGAACGAGGATCGACCAGCAGCACGCCGTAGCCGTGGTGGGCCAGCATAGCTCCCTGATCGAGCATACCATCACGAGCTTGGCCGATGCCAGGGATCAGAATCACGGCCGCCCCATTCTTGGAAGGAAACCACCAAGCCTTGAGCCTCAGGCCATCAGGGTTCACGTCAGCACCACCTGGTGATGTAAAGGTCACCTCCCGGTAGTCGGAAATACCAACATCCAAGGGCCCGCGATGTAAACCAGAACAGCCTGGATGAGTGAGGGCATAAGCATAACGCCGACTGATTTCAACGCCAATACCCAAAACTCCCAGAACGGTCAGCAGCGCGGTCCAGAGGAGAAGTAGCCCCCACCGAACCAGCCTGGATCGGGGAGGCAGGGAAAGTCGTGTTGGACGTAGCATCTGAGTGAGATCAAGGACATTACGGCGCTTGAAGATGAGACAAGGCAGAATAGAATGGGTCGACTTAGGGCCTATAAGGACAGGTCCCCTCCGGGGAGAAGATGAGCTTCCCGCGTGCCGCGCGGACTCGGGAGGGAGTGGCACCAACGCCGGAGGTTTTATCTTATACAGCCCCATACTACCATTATAAGGGACTCGGGATGCACTTGTCAAGACATGGGCGAATTTTCGTGTACTTTGCGTTTAGTAGTATAGCACCTGTAAAGGACGCGAATTTGCGTCAAATGTGCCGGGAGGAGGGCGAAAATACACTCCCGCTGCTGCAAGTAACTTGACGAAATGATGGAGATGGGCTACAATCGCATATTACAGGTTTTTCGCCTATGTTTGAAAACTTACAGGATAGACTTCAGGGCGTTTTTCAGCAGTTGTCCAGGCGCGGCAAGCTAAGCGAGGCCGATGTTGACGTTGCCTTGCGCGAAGTCCGGCTAGCGCTGCTAGAAGCCGACGTAAACTACAAAGTCGTCAAGGATTTCATCGGCCGGGTGCGCGAGCGGGCCGTGGGCGCTGAGGTCATGCGCAGCCTGACGCCAGCCCAACAGGTCGTGAAGATCGTCAATGAGGAACTGATCACCACGCTAGGAGATGCAGCCCGCCTCAGTCTGGACGGACCGACCCCACACGTGATCATGTTGGTCGGCCTCCAAGGCTCGGGCAAGACGACAGGCGCATCTAAGCTAGCGCAGTTCCTTAGAAAATCGAACCATCGGCCACTTATGGTTGCAGCCGACACGCGTCGGCCTGCGGCGATTGAGCAACTCCAGGTGTTGGGGCGCCAGCTCGACATCCCGGTGTACGCCGAGGGTGCCCAGGTTCCTCCTCCAAAAATCTGCGCCAACGCCATCAAGACGGCGCGTCAGGGAGCCTACGATGTCATCATCCTTGACACAGCCGGGCGTCTACACATTGACGAAGCGCTGATGGATGAACTGACGCAAATAAAGGAGAGAACCAAGCCACAAGAGGTGTTGCTCGTCGCCGACGCGATGACCGGCCAGGACGCGGTCCGGGTGGCGGAGAGCTTTCACGAGCGAGTCGGGCTGACCGGTCTTATTCTGACCAAAATCGACGGCGATGCGCGGGGCGGTGCAGCCATCTCGATCCGGTCGGTGACCGGTGTGCCTATCAAATTCCTGGGCACGGGTGAGAAAACTGGCGACCTGGAGCAGTTTCATCCCGACCGTATGGCGTCGCGCATCCTGGGGATGGGTGATGTCCTGACCCTCATTGAGCGGGCTGAAGGTGCGCTGGATCAGGAAAAAGCACAGCGGGCTGGCGAACGACTGCTGGCCGGGGAATTCAACCTGGAAGACTTCCTGGAGCAGCTAGGCGAGGTGAAGAAGCTGGGCCCGATGAGCCAACTCTTGGAGATGGTGCCAGGTATGGGGAAGGTCAGCCGTGACCTGTCGCCCGATCTTACCGACAAGCAGCTGCGAAGGATCGAGGCGGTCATCAGCTCAATGACTGCTGGTGAGCGGCGTAACCCCAAGCTTCTTAACGCCAGCCGCAAACGGCGCGTGGCACGAGGAAGCGGCACCAGTGTGCAAGAAGTGAATCAACTGCTTGCCCAATTCCGCCAAATGCAGCGGATGATGAAGCAGCTTAGTGGGGGCAAGGGACAACGAGCCCTGGCCAACATATTAGGCGGTTTCAGGTAAAGCGGCAAGTCCGCCTAACGTTTTCAGAACAAATGTGTGGACCGTCCAAAAGCATTGCTTATGAATTCACCATTGATCACAAATTCGTAAACGGTTAAAATTACTAAGGGAGGTAACACAAGTTCCTTATGGTTAAGATTCGTCTTAGACGCGTAGGTGCCAAGAAACAGCCCAGCTATCGGGTGGTAATTGCGGACTCCCGCTCACCTCGCGATGGTCGCTTTATCGAAACTGTGGGTTTTTACAATCCACGGACCGAGCCGCCAACCGTGGAAATCAAAGAGGACCGGGTCCTGTACTGGCTTTCGCAAGGTGCGCAGCCTACAGAGGCGGTGGCAAGCCTCCTCAAACGCCAGGGAACTATGGATCGTCTAGCCCGGCTCAAGAGCGGCGAGTCGTTGGAGTTTCTACTCGCCGAGGCGGACGCTGAGCGCGGGCGTCTCGCTGAGGAAGAAACCACACCTGAGGTACAAGCAGAGGCCCAAGAGATTGCGGAAGCAGCTGCAGCCGAGGTCGCTGAGGCTGAGACAGGGGCAAGGGAGGTGGTCACTGGCGATCCAGAAATAGAAACTGAGGACACCGACGACGTGGCCGATGCTGAAGAAACCTTGGAACCGGCAGAGGAGGAAGCCTAAAACCTGGGTTTTGTCTCCAGTTCGCACCCCCTCTCCCCCCCCGAGCAAGGAGGCAAGTCCGATGTCTGACATTAAGGGACTAGTAGAGTTGATGGCCAAGGCCCTGGTCAACGATCCCAACTCCGTTGTGGTACGTGAGATTGAGGGAGCCAGTGCAACTATATATGAGCTTAGTGTGGCACAAGAGGATATGGGTCGAGTCATCGGTAAGCAGGGTCGGGTGGCAAATGCGATGCGCACCCTTTTACGCGTTGCCGCTGTAAAGGAAGGCAAACGCGTGACCCTGGAGATTGTGTAAATGCGGTCCGAGCGACCGACTATAGCAGAAAGCAATAGGGGCTCAGCCGAAACGCATGGTTCGGCTGAGCCCCGTTTCATCGCAATTGGCCGGATTATTCGGCCGCACGGGTTGCGGGGCGAATTGAATATCGAGGTATTGACTGATTACCCTGAACGCTTCGACACGCTCGAGGTAGTATATCTGGGGGATGCGCAGCAAGCAGACATGTGGCACGTAACGGCCACTCGTGGGCACAAAGACCGCGTGCTACTGACTTTGCGAGGCTGCGCAGATCGGAAGAGTGCTGAAGAGCTGCGTGGCTTGCTGGTTCAGATCCCTATTGAGGAGGCAATGCCACTACCAGAGGACGAGTACTACCCGCACGAGATAGTTGGCCTGGATGTGATGACGGCAGACGGGGAAGACCTGGGAAGAGTCAGCGAGATTATCTTTACCAATGCCAACGAGGTCTATGTCGTTATCGGCCCACGCGGCCAGATACTCTTGCCAGCCATTGCTGAGGTGATCGTTAACATTGACCTGGATGCCGGCCAGATGACGGTTAGATTGATGGAAGGCCTGGTCTAGAGGCGTAGACCATGCGCCTTATCGGGAGTTTCAAATTTGCGACTTGGAATCCTCGGCGGCACCTTCGATCCCATCCACTTTGGACATCTACTAGCGGCCGAAGAAACAAGGGTTGTCCTTGGTCTTGATCGAGTTCTATTTGCACCAGCCGGGGATCCCCCGCATAAGCAAGAATACACCATTTTGCCGGTCGCGCATCGCTTGGCCATGGTGCGCCTTGCGATCGCCGATAACCCCGCGTTTGCCACTTCCACTATTGACATTGACCGGCCCGGTCCACATTATACCGTAGATGCTATCCGCTTGCTGCGCGAAGAGTGGGCTACCGACGCCAACGAGACGTTCTTCACCATGGGCGTGGATTCGTTGGCTCACCTGCTCACCTGGCACCAGCCCGCTCAGCTCATCCAGCTCTGCCGGCTGGCAGTGGTAGCACGACCCGGCTATCGCGCCGACCTGACAGAGCTGGAAGCGGCACTGCCCGGCATCAGCCGCCGTCTCGACTGGGTGGAGATGCCAGTGTTGGGCATCTCATCCAGTGACCTGCAACGGCGGGTGCGTGAAGAGCGTTCGATTCGCTACCAGGTGCCAGCAGCCGTGGCAGAATATGTAGCCGAGCACAGGCTGTATCGCAACAACAGACCTGAATAGGGGCGCTGCTTGTGACCCCTATGGTAGGGGTATGTTGGCCTCAACCTGGGTCCCTTGCCCTGGCCCAGTCTGAACCATGAATTCTCCGCCCAGCGCCCGAGCGCGGGCGCGCATGGCTTGAAGGCCCGCGCCGCCCGCGTCGGGTGGGCGCGCGCGCAATTCGCTGGGTCTGAAACCCTGACCATCGTCTTTGACGGTCAGGCGTAGTAGCTTGTCATCCAGTGTAAGAGCTACGCGCACCTGTTGGGCCCTGGCGTGCTTGCGCGTGTTGAGCAGCGCCTCCTGAAGGATACGGATGAGGGCGATCCGCGTGGTGTCCGGAAGTCGGGGGATCGGCCGGTCAGCCTGAAGTTCAAACTCGGTGGGAGGACCGCCTCGGTTCAGATGCGTGTCTATTTCGGCACGCACCCACTCAACAAAGAGGGCATCCGGCTCGCCGTGTGGCGGACGCAAGTCGGCGATCAAGTCACGCACTTGTTGAGAAGCATATTGAACGCGCGCTTCCAAAGTAGCCAATTCTGCAGCGAGAGTCTCCAATCGTCGTCGCTCCAGCAACTTTCGGCAGAGTCCAGCCTGCAGAATAATCTGTTGGGTCGTATGAGCCACGCCGTCGTGCAGTTCACGCGCCACGTAACTGCGTTCGTTTTCTGCCGTCTGGAGTTCGCTGGACACCTCAGCCCTCCACCTCAAGAATTGACGATAACTAATTATACCACTGCCTGCTCCGGATGCCAATAGCGAATGAGCCACTGCACTTGACATCGCTATCCGCTGGTGATATGCTTGATCTAACTCTGGGGCTAAGTTCCTAGCTTGAAGCGAAATCTCACGCTGTTCCTGTAAGAGCCGGCAATCAGATCACTTATCCAGTGTAGGAGGTAGACGACAATGGCTGTATCTGGAGAGGACGACGAACGTACCGTGGTAAGCAGTCAGCCCCCAACTGATACGCCTGCCAAGAAGCGGGGGCCTTGGCTGTGGGTAGGGTTGGCTGGATGTGCAGGGGTACTCTGTTTGGCGACGGTGCTGATGATCGCCATTTTCCTCATATCGGGAGGCGAAGGGTTCCAGCTTAGTCAGCTACTTGACAAGGAGACACCAACTAGCGAAGTCGTCAGTACGCCGACCGCCGTCCAGGTCACGCCCCCCAAAACGGTTGAGGGTGAGCTTGAACCGACAGCAACCCAGGCGACAATAAAGCCCACGGCCACTGAAGCCAGACCGGGTGCCACTCCAACGCCTAAGCCAACTCAGAAAGCAACCCGGGCACCAACCGCCACATCAACCGCAGTGAGCCAGGAGCCCAGCGTCGGTCCAATTACGTTCGCTGTCGGTGTCACCGACGACAATCAGCCGGTCGAGCCTGATACGACCTTCCCAAGTGACATCCAAGAGATTCACGCTATCTTCAGTTACGAGGGCATGTCAGCCAGTGACAACTGGGAACGCTTCTGGTATCAAGATGGCGAAGAGGTAGGCAGTGGATCTGGCGCCTGGGACGCTGGGGAGAGTGGTACATTTGACCTGAGTTTGACCGGCGGGGGCGAGCCGCTAGGCACGGGCACGTGGAATCTAGAAGTCTATGTGAATGGTGAGCTGGCCCAAACGGGTACCTTTGTCATCGAAGCCAGCGCCGTACCTACCGTTACCAGTCCACCCTTGGCCAAGACTTATAAGCTCGCCTTCGCTCGTTGGGATGGCGGTAAACACGATCTGTTTATCGCCAACACCGATGGCAGCGGCGAACGTTTCCTGCTGGAGCGAGCAGCCGGCCCCTCGTGGTCCCAGGATGGCGAATACCTCAGCTTCTACGGCGAGGAAGGTGTGGACCGACAGGTCAGAGAAAACACAGAATACGTGGTCGAAGGTATCACCAACGGTGTATTGTGGGTGAAGGTTGCCGACTTCCCGGCCGACATCACGCAGGCGGAGATTGGGCAATTTGTGCGCGAGGGAAGCGGGCGCTGGACAGCCTGGGCACCGAACGGGGAGATGATCGCCTTTGACGCAACGCGAGGTGGCCCCGACCGGCGCATCTACTTCCTGGGAACCACGGACAATCAGCAATACAACATTGAGATCCCGGGCGAGCAGGCTGCCTGGTCTCCCGACAGCAACCAGGTCGTCTATCGCTCCGGGCGTGATGGCAAACAGGGTATCTGGATATCCAATCGCGACGACTCCGGCGCGCACAACATCACCAATGAGGGCAACGACTCGTTCCCCAGTTGGTCCCCTGATGCGAACACGATCGCCTTCCACCGGGACTCGGGCGGCAACGTGGATATCTACGTGATGAACACGGATGGTGGTAATATCCGCCGCCTGACCGATGCCCCGGGTCCCGACACGCTGCCAACGTGGACCCCGGACGGGCGTATTGTGTTCAGGAGCGCGCGCAGCGGTAGTTGGGGTATTTACGTCATGCAGGCCGACGGAAGCGACCAGAGGCAAATCATTGTGAACGCTGACCCCGGCCCTGATTGGGCTTTTGGGCGGATGGAAGTGTATTAGACCCGGTAGACGGCTAACACAACAGGCTAGACAGATTGGGAATTGGGATGCGGGTTAGACTGGAGACATTGGGATGCCGGTTGAATATCAGCGAGGTCGAGGGTCTCAGGCGTGGTTTCATCGCAGCCGGACATCGGGTGGTAGGTTCAGGCGAACAGGCCGACCTTTGCGTGCTCAACACGTGTGCTGTAACCGGGATTGCCGCTCGCAAATCGCGCCAATTGGCTCGCCACCTGAAGCGGACCAACCCGGGCGCGGTGCTGGTAGTCACCGGTTGCTATGCTGAGCTAGAGCCGAGCCAGGTGACCGCTCTCGGCGTGGATATAGTCGTAGGCAACCAAGATAAGGACCAGATCGTCGAGTTGGTCACTGGCTACGTGCGCCGTGTCCGACTGGCGTTTCAGCTCGCTGAGTCCCAGCCTCCAACCTCCTACCTCGGCTCAGACTACTTGTATCCCGGAGCCAGGACACGTGCCTTCGTAAAGGTGCAGGATGGCTGTGACAACCGGTGTACTTTCTGCATCGTGACTGTGGCACGAGGCGCAGGTCGCAGCCGACCGGCAGATGAAGTAGTGGCCGAAGTACAAAATCTGATCGAGGCGGGGTACCAGGAGATGGTACTCAGCGGGGTGCATCTGGGCTCCTACGGCCACGACCTGGGTGAAAGGCTCGGGCTACAAAAACTGGTGCGCCGCCTGCTGGACGAAACGAGGGTGCCTCGGCTGCGGCTGTCGTCGCTGGAACCTTGGGATCTAGACGAGGATTTCTTCGCCCTGTGGGAAAACCCGCGTCTCGGGCGTCACCTGCACCTGCCGCTGCAAAGCGGCTGTGACGCCGTACTGCGGCGTATGGCCCGCCATACGACTACGACCAGCTTTGCCAAGCTGGTGCGTGCTGCGCGTACTGCGATCCCCGATTTGTCGGTGACGACGGACATCATGGTGGGCTTTCCAGGTGAGAGCGAGGCGGAATTCGCAGAGAGCCTAGCTTTTGTGGAAGCGATGGCTTTCGCCAAACTACACATCTTCCGCTATTCCCGCCGCGCCGGGACCGCGGCGGCTTCAATGCCCGGCCAAGTCCAATCTCAGGTCATAGCCGAGCGTAGCCGCCGAATGCATACGCTGGGCGATAGGCTAGAACATGCGTTTCGCCGTCGCTTTCTGGGCCGGACCATGGACGTGCTGTGGGAAACGGAGGAGCCCAACGGCGACGGATTGCTGTGGAGCGGCCTCACCAATAACTATCTACGTGTATCAGCGCCAGGCGGCCCCAGCCTGCGCAACGTGCTCACCCCGGTCCGGCTGGTCGCGGATACGCCCCATGGGCTGTCCGGAGAAATCGTGGGCTAGATAAGTTTCACACCCCCTATTGCGGCACCAGGGTTAAGGTCGACGCAGCACTTGCCTCCACCGCCTGCCGTGTAAAGGGCATGGGATGATACTCCACGTCCTGCCAGAGCGGGATGAAATCCTCCCGATGCGGATGGAAGAGATGGCCACTCTGGCCGGTTGTATGTACCGTCTGCGAGTCGTCCCAAGCGAGTGTATCGGCGATGTATCGCTGGGACGCGCCGTGGATCATTCCGAAGGGCTGGCTAAAACTGAATGAGGCCGCGTCCACTGTGAAGTTGTCACCGCGGGCAGGGATGGGCTTGCTATTGAAAAGACTCTCGAGGACGCCAATGCCACTCTGCCCCAGAGGTTGATGGACGAAAGTCATGGTGTGTAGCCGGCCCCACTCCCACCGCTCAGGGGTGTCTCCGTAGCGTTCACTCAACCAGGCGACAGCGTCCGATAAGCTACGGCGCACGATGTCGTCGCGGGTTTCTACCTGGGGCGTGGTGACGTCATCGAACCACAGACTATCTGCTTGCCTCACCAGGTCAACCATCATAGGCACGTGGATGGAAGAATGACCTATGTATTCCTCCATCAAATCCTCGCCCAACTCGTCAGCCAGGGTGTTGCGTACCAAAAACCAGTACCAAACTTGATAGACCGACGCACCAGCCTGGTCGGGCTCATTGTACAGGTCCCACGCACGGAGCTGAGCAAGGGCCTCCGTCTGGAGGTCGCCTTCCGGTTCAATGGCCAATATATAGGGACGCAGGGCCTCGGCCGGCAGCGAGTAGGTCTGAGCCTGGATATCGCGTATGTCCTCACCAGTGATTTCATCATCGGCGGCCAAGAGGTCGGTGATGCGCTGAGCGCGATAGGGAGCCGCCCACTCGTAGGCAAGGTGATAGGGATAATCGTCGGGGACGACTTTATTGTTGGCGGTGGCGACGAAGCCCGTGGCCGGATTGAAGACACTGGGCAACTCGTTGAAAGGTATGAAGCCCCGCCATTCATACTCGCCGGTCCAGCCGGGCACCGGCACCAGGCCCTGATGCCCTGCCACACGCATAGGGATTTTACCCGGTGACTGGTAACCAATATTGCCATCTACATCGGCGTAGACGAAGTTCTGGCTGGGAACATCCCAGTAGCTGAGCGCCTGGCGGAATCCCTCCCAATCGGCGGCCAGATTAAGAAGCACCACTGCCCTGAAGAGATCACCACTCTCGAGGGCCGTCCATTGGAGCGCCATCGGCTCCGCCTCATCCAGATCCCCCATGACTTCGTTCATAATCGGACCATGATGGGTGATAAGCACATCCAACGTGACCGGTGGCTGATCTTTGACTTCAATAGTCTCGCCCACCACCTGCAGATCACGCCACTCACCTTCAAATTGATACTGTGTCGGGTGGGTGGGGTCATTTAGCTTCTCGATGAAGAAGTCTTGCACATCGGGGCCCAAGTTGGTGACGCCCCAGGCGATGCGATCGTTGTGGCCAATGATGACCATTGGCGCGCCAGGGAAGGAGAAGCCGACACCGTTGAAGCGCCCGCCGTGCAGGCTATTCTCGTACCAGATGGAAGGCATGTTAAGGCCCAGATGGGTGTCGTCAGCCAGCATGGGCATTCCGGAAGCGGTACGGCTGCCGTGAACGACCCAATTATTACTGCCCCAAGTCGGGCCAGAATCGCCCAAGACGTGTGCCAGGGAATCGAGACCACCGAAGTCTGCGCCGCGCAACCAGGCGTAGCTACGCGCCTCCACGGGGATGATCACAGGCGCGCCGTCGACATAGGGGGGTAAGAGTTGCTGGGCGGCATCCTCGCCCAACTCGGCGATGAGGCGCGCACGCAGAAGCTCAAGCTCGTAATTGCCCCCCAGGTTAAAACTCATCACTTTGCCCCAGGCAAGGGTGTCAATTGGCGTCCAGGGGTCAGGGTCTATGCCCAGAATAGTAAACTCCAGCGGCAGGCGGTCGCGGTGAGTCTCGATATAGGCATTCACCCCGGCTGCGTAGGCCTCCAGGATGGCGCGCGTGTCATCATCCAAGGACGCCCAGTCTTTCTCGGCCGCCCGGCGCAGGCCGATGGTGCGCAAAAAGCGGTCAGTATCCAAAGTGGCATCACCCAATGCGGCGCTGAGGGTCCCGTTGCCAATACGCCGATTGAATTCCATGTGCCACAGGCGATCCTGGGCATGGACATAGCCTTGAGCAAAGAACAGGTCATGCTCATTTTGCGCGTAGATGTGGGGCACGCCCCACTCGTCCCGGATGACCTCGACCGATGCCTGCAGGCCAGAGACAGCCAACGTTCCATTGACCTGTGGCCAGGGACGGCGCACGAACCAGGCCCCAACCCCCGCCAGGACGACTGCAATGACCAGCAGTCCCACTCCAACTATGAGGAGCACTTTAAAAAAGCGTCTCACGACTCTCCCCCTTCCTACTACTGTAACGGGGCAAGTCTTTGCGCCCCGGCAGACAACGCATTCCCTTGAAACCCAGCCCAGACTGGTCACCCTGGTGGCACGGCCGTGAACCAAGACAAGCCCACCATGGGGATATAGCACAATCCCGGTCCAAAGTCAAACAGATGCTTCATTCGAGATGCATCAGCTACCCAAACCTGGGACAGACCTCGTGTTTGGACCAGCGTCGATGTTTTGTCAATTGTGTCTGGTCTTTGTATAATAGCTCTTGGTCTGCGCGTTCTGCGCGCGTTCTAGCGGATTTGGGCCTGCAAAAAGAAGCGTTTTTATGACCTTTGACAACGGTAGAAGTCTATTTCCCTTTTGGAAGAGGATTCCCCTAGCTTCTCGGACCCAACGGGGGTTGAAGTTGTTGGTCATGGCCCTGGTGGCAACAGGACTTGCGCTTTTGCTTTCGCCGTCAGCGACGAGGGTATTGGCCAGGCACCAGTCGCCTGTCTCTCCCGTGTCACCACTGCCGACCGAGACACAGCAACCCCCTAAACCTACCCCGACGGCGCCGGTCAATACACCAACGCCTAGCCCGGAGACTCCGGCCCCTGCAGACAACCAGCTACCCCAAACCAGTGAACGCAGTACGGCGCTGCTGGTGGCAGGCGGGATTGTGTTGGCCGGGCTGATTGTGGGCGCTGTGGTTTTGCTGTTGAGTGGGCAGCCGCCTGATGAGGCGACGCCTTAGGCATTGACTATGCCAGGCAAAACGGAAGCAACGACCAGCTAAGGAGTTATGTCATTTTGACCCGATTACCTTGTATGCTTCGTGCTTTGGAACCAATATTGACTGCCCTACGTCTTCGGGCTGGACGGGCCACAACGTGGTTGCCCTGGCTGTCACTGGCCTTGGTAGTAGCGGCTGTACTGTCGCCAGGGACCGTTACTGCATCGATACTGGCATTTCAGTCGTCTCCGGCAGCCACGCCGTTGCCCCCAACAGCGACGCCACCTCCTCCTCCTCCGCCGACAGCGACGCCGATTCCGCCGACACCGGGAGCACCGACACTGGGAGCGCCGACACCTGCTCCCCCGACGCTCGTGCCCACGCCGACACCCATACCAGGACAACCCACTCAGCCAGCGCCAGCGCCTACCGTTCCACTGACGGCAACCCCAACGCTGCTAGCGTTCCCAACGCAGACTCCCACGCTGCCGCCACCTCCCCCAACGCCGACATTGGTACAAATCTCTGAAGGTAGCGCCAATGAGCCAATCATCAACTGGGTCAAATTCTGGGATACTATAGCGGTAACACTCGCCTATCCCTGGCTCTGCTGTGGCGTCGCACTCTTGCTCTTGGTACCGGTGATCTTGCTTTATCTGGAGATCAAGGGGCGACGTCCGCCATCCAGGCCACCCGAGGCAGTGCCAGAAGCGAACAAAGGCAGCCAGGAATGAGGGATGGGACATGAGGAATGAAGCGACCTGGGGCGCACTGGTTGCGTTAATCCTGGTCGCTTTTTTGTTGCGCACACCCCACCTAGATACCCAAAGTCTGTGGCGGGACGAGGTGGATGTGATTCGGCTGGCCAACGAGCCCACTCCACAACTAATCAGGAACTTGGTCCGGGCCGGACACAACGGCCCCCTATACTACCTTGTGATGGGAGGCTGGCTGAGCCTGGTGGGTGAGAGCGAATTCGCGTTGCGCTACCTTTCGCTGTGCTCTGGCGTTTTAGCTGTACCCCTCGCGTACCGGGCAGGAAGGCGGCTGGTGGGACGTCGGGCAGCTCTTATGGCTACGGCCCTGATGGCGATTTCTCCCTACCTGATCTGGTACAGCCAGGACGCCAAAATGTACGCCCTGGTGACTGCACTGACACTGTCAGCGATGACCTGCCTGCTTGAAGCTTTGGCAACAAGAGGAACCCGGTGGTGGGTGGGTTTCGTCGCTTTTGCCAGTCTGTCACTCTACGTCCATATGCTATCGGCCTTGATGATCCCCGTGTACCTGTTGGCGTTTATCCTAGCACAACCCAGCCTGACCAGGCAATGGCAATGGGGGCTGGTCGCATTTGGGCTGCTGACGCTGCCTTACCTGCCCTTGGCAATATGGCAGTTGCCATTGGTGCTGAACTCATACGATACAGGTCACGCTTTTTACCCCATCAAACAGATGTTATCCCTGTTGTTCAATCTCTACGCACGGGGAATAGCTATGGTAGGAAGCTGGGTGGTCGTAGCTGGATTTGTGTTTGCGATACTGGCGGGCCTCTTCATCTCGGCAGAGGCGAGTCGTCCCCGTCCAGGTGGACGTCGTTCGCGGCTTTTGTTGCTGTTTTGGCTGCTGTTCCCCATCCTCCTGATTTATTTGGTTTCGCTGAAGACGCCAGTCTTTGAGCCTCGCTACCTCATCTTCCTCACCCCGGCCTTCTATTTACTGACGGGGCTAGGTGTGATAGCTCTATCTCGACTGTCTTGGTTCGCTGCCGGATTGGCGCTGATCATCGTATTGGCATTCAGCCTGCTGGGTGTGTGGGTACAGGCGACAGCACCGCTTAAATCCGATTTCCGAGTAGCAGCGAGCTACGTTATGGCACACCGCCAAAACAACGCACCGATTATGTTCCAGATGCCCTATGTGCGCCACACGTTCGACTACTACTTTGACGGTGACTACGTGGCCCTGGAAGGCCCCTGGGCGAACAACGGGGTGAGCGAGGCGCAAGTAGAGGACACGATGGCGCGGACGTTGGAGGCCTATCCGGAAGTCTGGCTGGTGGCCTCCGAGAGTTGGCTGTGGGATTCGCGCGATCTAACGCAGGCATGGCTCGACCAACACGCCCAACTGATCGAATCGGCCAGCTTTGCATTGGTTGACGTGTATCATTACAAGGTGCAAATTAACACATCGGCAAATTAGTATCCCATCACAGAGATTATGCCCGCAACTCGCCTCTGGGGAATACACCAAAGCCCGTACCCATATGGGCTTTGTTAGCTTATCAAAACCACTTTGACGGGGCGTGAGCAGAATCGATCCGCTGGCTCAGACTTGCTGCTTATTGATTCCAGGTTTCAAGGAGGTGCCTCGATGCGCTTGGGCGACCTGATGAAGAACTGGCGCTCGCCGGGAAAGCGTCGACAGATTGGATTGGTGCTGAGTGGGGGTGCCGTGCGGGGCGCGGCGCACCTGGGCGTGTTACAGATGTTCGACAAAGAAGGCATCCGACCTGACCTGGTGGTGGGCGCTAGTGCGGGGTCAGTGGTCGGCGGGCTCTACTGCGCCGGGCTATCACCGCTGGAACTGCAGCAGATCGGAAAGGAGATGCAGTGGGGGCGTCTCGGACGTCTCGTGCGACCGGGACTCGGCTTTTTTGACCTCAGCCGCATGGAAGAGGTCATAGACGAGCTGACAGGGGGCGCTACCATCGAGGAACTGAGCATCCCCTTCGCCGCGGTTGCGGTTGACATCCTCAGCCGCGAATTGATTGTGCTCCGTCAGGGGTCATTGGCACGAGCCATCCGGGCTAGCTGCTCGCTGCCGGGCATATTCACCCCGCTGGAAGACGACAACCGGCTCTTGATTGACGGCGGCGCCCTGAATAACCTGCCAGTCGGCGTGGCTCAGGACATGGGAGGCGACTACCTAATCGCGGTGGACTTGGTGCCCCCACCTATAGCGCCCATGCAACGACCTGAAAACATCTTCGAGATGTGGGGCCTGTCCATCTACACCGTGATGCGGGCGCGGTACATCGAAGCGCACCTGGCGGACGTGCACATCCAACCCGATATCGCAAACACCAGCTTCTTTGACTTCGGTCAATTTGACTTGCTGGTGCAGAAGGGACGCGAAGCGGCGCTGGAGCACGTGGGACGCATTAAAGCGGACCTGGGTATGAGGGAATAGAGGCGTTGGCAGAGCGTTCAGAGATGGGAGGCTGTGCCCTTTTTTACCTGGCTCTAGCCAGCGAAGACGCTCACCGCCACCGCACCCTGGATCGGCAGGTGACGCGTCTATTAGGGTACATTGCCCGGGTTGGGGGGATTAGGGGACATCCTTTGATCTATCCCCAAAGCCAGTCCTAGCGCGCTGCCAACTTTTGCAGTCCGCCCTGGCTTGTAGGGATCCCGCTCAAACCCCGTAGCTCAGTGGATAGAGCGGCGGCCTCCGGAGCCGTGCGCGGGCGTTCGAGTCGCCCCGGGGGTACACGAGAGGGCCTCGACCTGTCGGCCGAGGCCCTCTGACATTCTCCCGCTACCCCCCATCACGTCGATCAGACATCGCTCCTCTACTCGGCCAATGTCTCTATAAGTGCACGGGCGACAAGGGTGTGAGCAAGTTCATTGGGATGTCCATCCGTTTCCGATAAGCGCAGATCTGCTGGGGGATAGACAGAAAAATGATCAAACAAATCTACGACTACAAAATCCCGGTCCTGGCCCAAAGCTGATACCCGTTCGTGTAAATCCAGATATGGGTAAGTGTCCCAGTTGTGCCATAAATCAGGGAAAATCAGAAGAATCACCCTTGCATGACTTTGATCGGCCATGTCTTTGATGTCTTCAAACCCTTCGACCACGCTTTCCCAACTCCTTCTATCTGAATGCAGGTATTGGTAATAGTCGCCTCCCCCCTTGCTTAGAATTTCAATGCGTTTCTTTGCTCTGGCCATCAGACGCAAGACGTGAGAGTGCTGCCACCAGCTTGGTTCTCGAAAATAAGAAGGTATCTGTTGTATTGGTTCCACTTCTGGATCGTTGAGCACATAGCCTACGACGATTGTTTCTGGCTTCCAGGACAAGCCTTTGTGTTCAAGTGTTGCCACTTCGTCCTTGATGGCGTAGCCCGGAACAGCCAGATTTAGAACCGTATAGTCTTGACCTTGATATTTAAGCTCCTCTTCCAGCACAACTGGAAAAACTTCTTGTTGTGGAATACCGAAACCGAAAGTGAAAGAGTCCCCGAGCACTACTATGCGATGGTCGTGCGGTGGGTCAGGTTCGTCACCCCGCATACCGTAACTGTTCGTTTTCACCCACACGCCGTGAGCCTGGGTCCCGATATTGGGAACCAGCTCATAATCTAAACCTGGAATGTCTGATGGTTGGTAGATGATGTCACGTGCGACATTGGGAAGTTCACTGGGAGGAGGCCGATAGTCAATCGGCATGAACCGCCGCAGTAATAATTCTATGATTCCTAATGTAATGAGCAGCGTCGCGGATAGGATGAGTATATTCTTAAGGGATCTGATCATGCTCGCTCCGAGTCGCCTGTTCTCTCGATCTGGGACATCGCATTTATGGCTTGGGAATGACTCCTGGTGGCGCTTCATCAACTATTGACATTATACTGTACTTCCTTGTGAAAATCTATTGGATCAACCCTCAGATGCCCCAGCAAAAAAGGCCATCCTGACTAGGATGGCCTTGGGACCGCACAAAAGAAGCCGCTGCCTTGTGCCTTGCAGCTACAAGGACAACGGCAGCCTGTTGGAATGGCGACGGGTGGATTTGAACCACCGACCAAGGGCTTATGAGTCCCCTGCTCTGACCACTGAGCTACGTCGCCGATCAAATGAGCCGCATAGGAATTAAGAGTCAGCTGCTCTACCAATTGAGCTAGCGGCCCAAAGAAACAACGTAAAAAGTATAGCACAACCCCGCGTGATCCGTCAAATCCAATGCTCACGGGAGCTCCAGGAACTCGTGGGAACTCGCAGAGTCTTACCAGATAGATAGTCGAGGCTGAGTGGTCTCAGACCTGGCTAAGCCTTGCGCTGAAGCTACGTTTTTTGCCTATTCACCCCAGCCGCGTAAAATACAAGGTGATGCGAACACTACTCGATGCGGTGGTCCGTCTGAGGTCCAGTCCAGCAAGCACGAAGCCCAGGAACTTCAGCCTGATCGATTTGGGCACCGACACCGTCAAAGCGGTGGTGGTGTGCCGGGCAAATAAGGGGGCGCGGGTGCTGGGCTACGGCTTTGCCCCGACGGAGGGGCACGACCTGGGCGGGGGACGTGCCGAATTGGTGGTCCTGGCGGCCGCCACTGATGCGGCGCTGGTGGCCGCCGAGGATCAGACGGAAAGGTTGGGACCCGGTAAAGTGGTGCCCGACGAGGCGCTCTTTTGCATACCGGCCCGACTCACACGCGGCGAGTGTCTCACAGTGCGACAAACCCGGGCCGAGCCGAGGGTGCCCATCGCCCCGCAAGAGGTGAAGAGCACGTGGGAGCGGATGGAACGGTTGGCACGCGAGCGGCTGCCCCTGATGGGGGATGATGACGAGAGTTGGAAACCCCTGGCCATCACGCCAGGGGCGATCACCGTGGACGGCCACCAAGTCACCGATCCCGTCGCGCTGAAGGGGGAAGAGTTGTCGCTATCCGCCTTCGGGATGGCTGTGCGGCCGTCGGCGCTGCGGACAGTCGAGGCGATTGCTGAACGGCTGGATGTGACGCTTGTGGACGCAGTGGCGGCTCCCCAAGCACTGGCAAACGCAGTGCCTCAGCGAGAGGGGATTCTTCTGGACGTCGGGGCCGAGGGAACGAGTGTGCACGTGATCCAGCTCGGTATGCTGGTGGCAACAGGCTGGTGGCCGCAAGGGGGAGCGTTCTTCACGGGGAGTCTGGCGCGTACTTTTCGCTGTCCACTGGATGAGGCAGAGGCGCTGAAGCGGGCCTATGCTGACCACGCTCTCTCAGCACGAGACCACGACCTGGTTAGCCGGTCGTTGGTCGGGCCGGTGGCCGCCTGGCGGGAGGCCTTGATCGCCAGGTTGCATCAAGTGATCAGGGAAGTGTCCGCGTGCCGCCCGGCGAACAGGCCGCTGAACTCCAACAACGCTGGTTCGCTCCCGGGCCGCATCTATCTCACCGGCGGTGGGAGTCTGCTTCCTGATCTGGCGCAGGCGCTGGGCTCAATGGAAACGACACCCACCCTCCGCTTTCGACGGTCTTTAGAAATCGAATCACTGGGCCCCAGGCTCGGTGCCCAGCTATCAGGTCAGTCCGTCCTGCTGGATGTGCCCCCACACCCCCTGAGTGACCTGCTGGCGACGGCTATGAGCCTGGCGACTTGCCTGGAGTGACATAGACAGGATTATGGAACAAATCATCTACCTGGAAGCTGACGACGACATCCCCGTTATTCGTGATCGGTTAGAGTGGGCCCAGGCACAGCGAGTCGTACTGGTGGTGCCCGCCAAGAACCGCGCCTTGCGCAGTCTGGTCAATCTTAAACTCGTGAGAAGACATGCGCGCAACGAATCGCTTAAGGTGGCCCTAGTCACCAGGGACCCCAAGATCATCGAGTTGAGCCGCGAAGCCGGTCTGGTCACCTTTGGCTCGGTGGAGGCGGCGCAGCGCTCGCATTGGCTGTCCGATGATGGAGCCAAGGCCGAGGTGCAAGCTTACGATCGCCCGACAGCAGAAGTAGAAGGAGAGTTGGAGGCAAGCCTCGATCTGCCCGAACGCCCCGTGAAAGACGTGCGCCGCCCCAGACGTATGCCCCGCTTCCGTCAGCGCTATGAAGGGGGCGTCCCCAGGGCAATACTGGCCTTGGGATTCCTGGTCCTCACGCTGCTGGTGGTAGGCACCATCGCGGCGGTGTTGGTGGTGATCTATCCCGAGGCGCGAATTCAACTCTCGCCGGCCACGGAAGCGGTCGTCGCCGAGCTAGTCGTCCATGCCAACCCGGAGGCCGAGGGGATTGATTACACCGCCCTGGACATCCCAGCCCGGCTGGTCCAGGTTGAAATACGTGATATAGGCCGTATCCCACCTGCTACGACCCAGGACCTACCGGCCGACAAGGCGCGGGGAACAGTCACCTTCGTCAACCGGACCAACCAGGAGCTGAGCATACCCGTGAGCACCACACTGAGTACATCCAGTGGTACGACGGTGCGCTTCCTGACTGTGCAAACCACCACAGTCCCGGCAGCTTTCAATGCCATCACCCAAACTGAGGTGATTGCAGTCGACCCGGGCCCGATCGGAAATGTAGGCGCGGGTCAGATCAATCGCATCCCCGACCCCGGTCTGGACCGCCAGGTCACGGTCATCAACGAAGCGCCAATGGGCGGGGGTACTATGGCCCCGGCCGGAGTAGTCACCCGTGCCGACAAGGACCGTCTGCAGGCGATCGTCTTGCAGCAGATCCAGCAGGAAGGATACAGCCAATTACTGGAGGGACTGGCCGAGCAGGAGTTCATCCCCCCCGAGTCGCTCATCGTCATCCCCCTGGATGCGGTATACAGTCCCAGCCTGGACGGCGAGGTGACAGACCTCCTGACGCTGGAGATGAGGGCCGTGGTGCGTGGCACGGCTATCGCCGGGCAGAACGCCAATCAGCTAGCCCTGGCGGCGCTGCAAACCCAAATATCTCCCAACTACCGGCTGGACCCGCTCAGCCTCGAGTTCGTAGCTGGCGAGGTGACGGGGGTAGAAGACCGGGCTGTCAGTTTTGAGATGCACGCGGCCGGCGAGGCTGTGGCCCAGATCGACGACCGCCAGGTAGCCCAGGACGTGCGCGGCCTTCCCATCGAAGAAGCACTCAGCTACCTGCGCCAACAACTGCCGCTATCAGGAGACCCGGTGGTTGTGGTGGAACCCGACTGGCTGGGACGTCTGCCGTGGTTTCCCTTCCGCATCGCGGTAGATGTCGTAGAATAAAACGTAAGGCGAGAGACCGGGTTATTGGGAAGTACCCAATCTCAAGAAGAATGCAAATGTCCGAAGTCAGGTCCCCTCAGTCAGCCCCGGACACCGGGCAGCATAGGACACGTGAGTCGCCAGGGCGAGTGATGGCGCTGGATGTAGGCGAGCGCCGGATCGGCGTAGCAGTCAGCGATCCAACTGGCACGCTGGCCACACCCCACAGTGTCATACGACGTCGCTCAAAAGCAGAAGACTTTGCAAGAGTGGCCCGCCTGGTGGCGGAACTGGATGTCGAGCGTGTGGTGGTAGGGTTGCCGCTGTCGCTGAACGGGGAAATGGGACCCCAGGCCCGACGAGTGACTCGCTATGCGCAGGCAATGGCTGAGACGTTGGAGGTCCCATTAGGTTTTCACGATGAACGCTATTCTACCATCACGGCTGATGCGCTGTTGATGGAGAGTGACCGCAAGCGACGCGTGCCGATTGACGCTGCCGCTGCTGCTGTTATTCTGCAGGATTACCTGGACCAATCAGACACTGGAGCGTGAGGACCAGAGATTGCATTTTGCTGGCTCGCTAACTCCCCTGGAAGGTGGGCATGTACATTGTTCTAAGAGTATTGCGCTTCTTTTTTCGTTTCCTCCTCTTTGTGGTTGCGCTTGCAGCGATAGTTGTCATCGTAGGTGGAGGCATCTGGTATTTCCGAACACAGGGTCAGGGAGCGACAACTATCGCTCTCGACGAAATGCCCGGCGGCCGTGAGCCGGAAGGCATAGAAGACCTAGCATTAAGTCTATACCTGCAATCGCGCGCCGACGAGATCAACGAGCCGATCAGCGAGGATCCGTCGTCGGTTAGCTTCATTATCGAGACAGGAGAGACGGCCGTCGGCATTGCGGAGCGTCTGGAAGGACTGCAACTGATCACCGATGCAACCCTGTTCCGCCGCTTTCTCCAATATCACGGGCTGGATGCGTCGCTTGAGGCAGGCGAGTATCAACTCAGGCGCAATATGACGATGCGCGAAATCGCAGAGGCCTTGCAGCACAGTCGCATGGTGGAAGTGATCATCACCATCCCGGAGGGCTGGCGGGCCGAGCAGGTCGCTGATCTCCTGACTGCCGAGAACATCATGGACGGCAGTGTTTTCCTGGCAGCGGTACGACAGGGCGATGTCGTTGACCATGCGCTGTTGGCCGATCATCCGCCTGGCGCCACCCTCGAGGGCTATCTATTCCCCGAAACATACCGCCTGCCGGCCCAGGCCACTCCCGAAGATTTGTTGACTCGTATGCTGGATACGATGCAAGCGCGGTTGCCCATCGGTTGGGAAGGGATGGCTTCAGCTCAAGGGCTCACGCTCTACGATGTGCTAACCTTGGCCTCGATCGTCGAACGCGAGGCAGTGGTGCCCGCGGAGCGCCCGCTGATTGCCAACGTATACCTCAATCGCATCCAGCAGGACATGTATCTGAACGCCGACCCTACGGTTCAATATGCCATGGGCTACCAACCCGAAACAGGTCAATGGTGGAAGACACCCGTCACCCTCGAGGAATATGAGAACGTGAACTCTCCCTTCAACACATACCTCTACCCGGGCCTGCCACCCGGTCCGATCGCCAGCCCCGGTGCCAGTTCGATTATGGCGGTTCTGCAGCCAGCTCAGACTTCATACCTCTATTTCTTAGGACGCGGAGACGGCTCCCACATCTTCGCCGAAACCTACGAAGAGCACCAACGCAACCTAGAGATCTACCAGGGGCAATGAGGCCGGCAGACGGTGGACAGAGTGCGCCACAGTCTCGCGGTGCGCGCTAGTGCCCTCAGGCTGTATTCCACTTGTGCGATACCTGCCATCGCCGCACAATTGACCTCGCTTGACGTCCAACGTCATATCCCCATGCACCATCTCCGGTAACCTGATTTTACGCTCTTTTCACGCTAAATTTGCCCTTGATGTACCCACAGCTACCTCATCCGGTCCTAAACTGGTAGAGTGACCAAATCCCCATCAAACGGGCGGTTCGACTGCAACCGAAGATCTGGAGAGCTGGAACCAGCTCGTTACTGAAAGTCCCTGAGCACTCTAGTACTGATTACGGTCAATGAGACTAAACTGAGCGTCCCCACTGCTGATTACGTGACCGATCCAGAACGGCCTAACGTCCTGACCTTTACCGGGAGTGTGCAAGACGATCCCCATCCCTCACCGCTGCGCCGCAGCACCACCATTAACACCATCCAGGGCGTCCAATATCGTGTGGCGGGCAGCTCGTGGGCGGAAGCCCAACCCGGCGATGGAGCTTTCGACACGTATTCAGAATCTTTCACGTTTACCACGCCTCCCATGCCCAGCGGCGACCTGACCGTGGAGTTGCTGGTAATCGACACGGCGGGCAACCAGTTGACCCAGCCTATTGATACCGTGTCAGTGGTAGATCCCGTCCACGCTATTCTAGACACGGTGTGGACGCGGTTGGAACAACATAGCGATGGGGGCCAAATAACCCAGATCCTCTACAGCGGCCAGGGGACTTCATCGACCAGTTACGTCGCGGGCATTTTCTTTCGAATTGATGAGGGGCTGTGGCAACCTCTCGGCGCTGATGATGGCGCTTTTGATGAGTCTCAAGAAGACTTCAGCATCACCATAGACCTCACAGCTTTGAGTCCTGGTGTTAACGAGATCCAGGCCTACGCGGTCGATGGCGAAGGCAATATGGAGACTTCTCCAGCTACCGACACGATCTCTGTTCAGGCACTGCCTGAGCATGTCTTTCTGCACTTTCTGGTGGTTGGAAGGTACAGAGACAGATTGTAGAGCCACCAGTTCTGCGGTATAATGGGCAGCATAGACACCGGAACTCCAGTAGACTTTCGGTGTCTTGAGAGACTGCTAGTGCCTACTGTTGACCATGATTATCTACCCGGCAATTGACTTACGTGGCGGGCGCTGCGTGCGCCTGGTGCAAGGGGATCCCCACGCCGAGACAGTCGTCAGCGACGATCCGATCGGTACCGCCCGGCGCTGGGTGAGTCTGGGTGCTGAATGGCTTCACGTGGTCAACCTGGATGGCGCCTTCGGCGACACGGCGAGAGCAGGGAAAAACGTCGAGGCGCTAGGTGCCATCCTCACTGCAGTGAACGTGCCAATCCAGTTTGGAGGTGGGCTACGTACCGCAGCTGATATCGAAGCCGCCCTGGCACTGGGCGTGGCGAGAGTGCTCATTGGCACAGCAGCCATCACCAACCCGTCGCTGGTCCAGGAGGTGTTGACGCGCTTTGGGCCCAAGCGAGTCGCGCTGGCCATTGATGCGCGGGATGGACAAATCGCCACCCATGGGTGGCAGCAACTGAGCGAAATAACGGCCAATACTCTGGCTCTGCAAATGAAGGCACTGGGGGTAACGCGAGTCGTCTACACAGACATCACCCGTGACGGCATGTTGACGGGCGTCAACGCGGCGGCCTGCGCCGCGCTGGCCACCGAAAGCGGCTTGGCGGTCATCGCCTCGGGTGGTGTGGCCTCCCTAGAGGACGTGCACCGGGTGAAGGAGGTTGCGGACAGCGGTGTGGAAGGCCTGATCATCGGCAAAGCGCTGTATGCCGGGGAGATAGACTTGTCTACGGCCCTGGAGGTAGCCTACTCGTGAGAGAACCACAAGCCTGGACAGTCCTCGAATCAGAGGTGATTGTTGACCACCGTTTCATTCGCATCCGTGAGGACCTACTCGAACATCCAGAAGACGGTCGGCGTTTTCACTATATTTATCTTCAAAGTCCAACCGACGCAGTGGCCACCGTGCCGCTCACCGATGATGGCTGCGTGATTCTCACGCGCCAATATCGACACCCCATTGGTCGCATCATCTACGACCTTCCGGCCGGTCGCCCCGAGGCAGGTGAGTCGCCGCAGCAAGCTGCGGCGCGTGAGTTGGAAGAGGAGACGGGTTATCGGGCTGCCACATGGCAGAAGCTGGCCTACTTCAACCAGTTTCCAGGTGCGATGCAGGTCGGCACGCATCTGTTTCTGGCCCAAGAGTTAAGGCTGGGAAAGCAACACCTCGACAGGTATGAAGACGTGGAAGTGGTTAAGATGCCCTTTGCCGAAGCGATGAGTCTGGTGATGACCGGTCAGGTGATAGACGGCTCAATGATGCTGGGCCTGCTCTTGGTGGCACACAAAGGTCTGGCGCCATAAGGAGGCCTATGCTCGCCAAGCGGATTATCCCTTGTCTCGATGTAAAAGATGGTCGCGTGGTAAAAGGTGTCCAGTTTGTGAA
>WOR8_10005103_pt1 | contig 24826 bp, 33 predicted proteins | sample DeeMarSeWOR38_10_FD_19890 | JGI IMG/M metagenome (IMG submission 19890) | reverse complement strand
CTGACGTCGCTAGTCCTAATCCAGACTTCTTCAAAATGCTCTGCAATGCCGCTTATTCCTTTATAGATTATATTTTCATATTCATCCATTTTCTTTTCTTGTAAGAAACCCATTGGATGATATCCAGATTCTGCTATAATTCCTTCTATTCTCATTAATCCAACACATTTGGCTTCTGTCTTGGCAGATCTTTCAGCAAAAGTAGGCAAATCAACTATGACCTTTACTTTAGTTTGAGTAGGAACAATAGGTTTAATTTCAACTTCAACTTCTGCACTTTTGCCTTCATGAATTTTTCCTTTAAAACCATCAACAGTTACTTCCATGCCGTCTTTTAATATTTCTGTAGCATTGCCAGTGCCAACAACTGCTGGAATTCCCATTTCTCTAGATACAATTGCAGCGTGGCAGTTTGAAACAACCAAAGGAGTATAATTTTTAGTGAATACAACATAGTTCTTTTCCATTTCTTCATCTGCATCAACTTCAATGTTAAACACATCTATCTCAGAAATATCACATATTTTTGATGCTCTATGCATTCTTATATTGGATTTTAACATCTCAAGCAGTTTCCCTTTCAATCCAGCGTCTGCCATTGGAAGTATTCTTTCTAAGATCTTTCTAGAATCAATCAATAGATTGTTTTTTACATAGAGCTTAGTTTGACCTTTCCAATTGATACTATCAATGACATCTCCCAATATTTGTTTTGCAAAAAATAGTTTTGTTCCATTTTGTTTATAAGAAACATCTCCTTTCACTCTTTTTGTAAAACTCAATATATCCTGCAATCTTTCTAAAATCTGTACATTGAATATATCTCTGTTCTTAGTGACTTGGGGGAAAATCCCTAATTTCAAGCAAGCAAGCATGACTGATTGCAATGTTTTTTCTTCTGACAAATAGAGATTAATGCGATTATTAGCAAAACAACCATCGCCATCGATTAATCCAGCCAAGTATGATAAACAAGAAGATTCATTTAATCCCATAGTCCATAAATCGAGGTTACTTTGGATATTGTTTAATGCCATTGCTGGCTTAAGGCTATTCAATACAAAATCTGTTGCAATCCCTTGAACAGGAGCATTTCTTATATATCCGCTGGTTTCCTTTACTCTTGAGCTTGAAAAACCCTGTCCAAAAACATCTAATAGACAATCATTCACTTCTTGGATAAAGGCTATTTTACTATCTGTCTCTTTTTGTGTCAAAGTGATTCTTCCTCTTCTCGGATTACCTGTACTCTTCATTAGGTCTATTTTGATGTTACCGTCTGTTATCAAAGCCCCTATTAAATAAGCTAATTTTTGCATATTTGTCTCAGGACTAAGTTGTGGGAGACTATCAATCAAACATACCCCTTCATTGCAAGAAATGACATCATTTATCTGTTTTTTTATCAAATCCCTACCTTCATAAGTGTATACTTTATGATCTGGAGTCATATCAAGGGTATTATGCTCTATCTTTCCTGTTTGAGATGTTGATATTCTTATTGCATTAGACTTTCTCTTAAAGCTGTTAATTGTTCCTTTCCATACTGGCTTTTTGTTCTTGTGATCATAGGATAATACTCTCAAATTTTTATTCTCTTTAATCAAATCATGGGCTGTTTCAATAGTCATAAAACCAAGATTAGTGAGTATCTTTGTGTCTCCAGAAAAACATGTTGCTCCGCCTTCATCTGTAACAATACCAGCAGCTTTTTGCATAGTAACAACCATATCTGGATTTGTCATTTTAGTAACTAGAATGTCTCCTTCTCCTACTTTATTCAATTCAGAAATATCTTCAACAATTCTTACAACTCCACTTCCTACACCTGGAGAAGCAGGCTGTCCAGAAAGTAATTCCTTGCCTGTAATCTCTCCTACTTTTGTCTTGGCTTTTTCTTTTAATGTAGTTACTGGCCTTGTTTGTACCATATAGATCTTTCCAGAATCAATTGCAAATTCAGAATCCTGCGCCAGATTATAATGCTTTTCTAATTTAAGTGCATACTGCGCAAGCTGTTTAATCTCACTAGTTGTCAAAACCTGGCTTTTAGCTCTTTCAGGTGTCAAAGACACTTCTATTGTTTTTCCACTAGAGTCTCTGACTAAAGCTGTTTTTTTCTCTGCAACTTCTTTCTTTATTATCTCTAGATCTCTAGAAACAACATAATGGTCTGGTTTTATTCTTCCAGAGACAATTCCTTCTCCAAGACCATAAACAGCCTCTACAACAATATTATCAGTAAGCTCTACAGGATCTTTACTGAATAAAACCCCTGATTTATCAGAATTAACCATAACTTGGACAACAACTGCAATTAATACTTCTTCGTGTGTAAATCCTTTTTTTACTCTATAATATATACTTCTAGGGGAAAATAAAGATGCAAAACATTTTTTAATAGCTAGGATAAGTTCTTCATTGCCTTTAACATTTAAAAAAGTCTCTTGCTGCCCTGCAAAACTTGCTTTTTCTGAATCTTCTGCAGTTGCACTTGACCTTACTGCAACAAAAACAGGCTCATGCCCCCTCGCTATTATTTGCTTTGCTATTTCACTTGCTCCTTGCAAGTCTTCTTTTTTAAAACTCAATGTATCATAAGCTTCAAGGATTTCTGCTCTCATGTCTTCTGGCATTTCAGCATCAATCACCATTTTCTTGATTATCTTAGATGCTTCTTCTAATTCTTTTGTTTTTTCAACGTCTAATTTGTTCAACATCTCATAAATTTTCTTGTCTAATTCTGTTTTTTCTAAAAAATATTTATAAGCGTCTGCAGTTGTTGAAAAACCTTGTGGAACAGGTAGTCCAGAATTAAGCATTTCTCCTAGATTAGCTGATTTTCCACCAACTTGGACAACATCCCCTTTTCCTAAATCAGAAAACCATCGAAGATATTTCTCTTTTATGCCCTCTTTTTCCATGACAAAATAAGAAAAAACGCATTAATAAACTTTTTTCTTGTCGAATAGAACTATTGTTTTTTATTGATTTTTACATTAATTGCACAATTGCAAGGTAATTTTGGCCTGATTTGCTTTAAATAGCCTATAGCCATGCTCATTGCTTTTTCAGTATCGACTCCAAGAACAAATATTTCCTTACCTTTTTCAACCAAAGCAGCCCTTCCAATAGTAACTCCAAATGAATGTTTCATTCCGCTTGATAGTCTATCTGCTCCAGCTGTACCGCCAGCAGACTTGTTTTCTCTAAGAATATGATGTGGATAAAGTTTCAACTCAAGATAATATTGTCCTGTAAGTTCTGCATCAAGCACTTTGTTAAGATATTGTCTAGAAGCTTCTAAAGCAAGGTCTCTTATTAAAATGCTTTTTCCAGCAGTTAAGGTTATAACATACTTAAAGCCTCCAGCATCAAACTTTGCTCTGTCTCCCATAATCCTTTTTGCTATTTTTTGAGGCGGAACAGTTTTAATATAGCTCTTGCTTTTCTTAGTGCTCTTTCTAGTATAAGGCCTAGTATGTTTTCTTGAATATGCTAATGCTTTTCTTACTGGCATTTTACATCACAGTCCTCCCTTCTGCTAATAATTCATCTACATCTAATCCTCTTAAATCAACTTTTCTTCTTGCATCTCCTGATTCAACATAATAACCAATATTTGGCCCTCTAAGACATGGAAAAAGTTTGTGTTTTTGCACCATTTGTCTAACATTATGTGGACTACAATACATGAATTGTCCATCACCATCAAAAAACCCAAATACAAGAGTCTGATCGCTTTCTTCAAGTCCAACCTGTTGTCCAATATAATGCCTTAATAATCTTGATCTGTTTGTCATTCCTCTAGTCATTTTATATTACCTCCACTTCAGTACCTATAGCTTGTCCTGGCAGTCCTTTTTCAAATATTGCTCTGACTAATCCTTTGTTTCCATGTGCTCCTCTAATTGTTCCTTTTATCATCTTTCCAGCAGGGCTTTTCCATACAATATTCTCTCCAACAAGCTTGTCAGCAGCCTCTTTAGTTTTCAGACCCATGTCTAATATAAAATGCTTTTCATGTATAGTGTGTCGTCCTCTTCTAAATTGTACAACAATACCTTTGCTTTTCATGTTATATCCATAAAAGAAGTGTTTTTAAAGCTTTTCTTGAGAAAACTAAGAAATGTCTCCGCAACCCCCTCTGGGTCGTCTATGTGGTACTCCAATTATCTCAGGCAACTCCTCCATATCAACTCTCTGAGGACTTAAAAGAGCATGCCTGCAATAAGGACAATCATGTAAATCAGGAGAAGAATGCCATGTTTCTTCAGGACATTCTGAACATCTATATAAGTATTGTATTCTTGCACTTGTATTGTTAACTAAATTCTTATCAGAATACCCCAAAATCTCATGTAAAGGCTTTTTTGCAAATTCACTTAATGACATTGCCATAGAATTCTTTAGATAATCTTATATTTAAAGATTTAGATAATTTAGATGACTAGCTCAAACTCACCAAAATGCTTCTTAAGTATTTCAAACATTTTTCCAGAGATCTTTAATTCTTTCTTAATCTCTTTTCCAAGCGCTTTGCCCATCTCCTCATTTGAAGATTCTCTCATCTTGCCGTCTTCAACATTTATTTTCACTATGCTATCTTCTCCAACAACAAACGCTTCTTTTTCTGTAAGAACAAGTTCATAAACTCCTTCTTTAGTCTTTAATTTAAACTTATTTTCATCTAAATGAAGCAGTTCACATCTTTGATTATAGTCAATAAGATGATTAATAAGCAATGAGCCGTTCTTTCTAGCTTCTTCAACTTCATGCCTTGCCATCTTGCCTTTTTTGAATTTTTTTCTAGCTTCAATAACATCTTTTAGTATTCTTAAATAAAAGTCAGGCAGCTTCTTTTTCTTGATCATCTCATCTTCAAAAGTCTTCACCATCTCATTCTCTGATTTCTTGCCAAACGCTCCTTCAAGAAGATTCATAATATCATTATACAATTGTTCAATTGTCCTCTCACTAGATTTCTTTTCAATCTGTCCTTTAAGCTCCTCGATTCTTTTAGCATATTCTTGATATTCTTTCCATAATTGGTCTATTTCTTTTCCAGAAACTTCATTAAGGATCATATGTTCATAATCTCTCCACATCTTTACTATTTTCTTTAAGAAATTCAAATATTTAACTTCAATCATTTTTTCTTTTTTTACAAAAACATCTTCCATGACCTTCACTATCTCTCCCTTACCTGTTGGAGGTGGAAGTCCATGCAGCATCATCAAAGCCTGAGTTGGAGTCACAGTTCCCCAATACATATCAATCATAGCGTCTATTAATCGTCTATTAACTAGATCTTTAGTCTTCTTTAATCCAGACATAAACAATTCAATAGCTTCTGGACTTGGCTTTAACTTGCCCATCTTAAGCAAAGCTTTCCAAGGCATGAATGTTCCTCTGTCATACATTGGAACACCATCTCTTATTGCAGTGAACATAACTGGATTAGCATCTTTAACAGCTTCCCAAAACTCAGTCAAAATATGCACTTGTGGACTTAATTTGTTCTTAACACCTGCTATTTCACTTGCATCAAGCACATAATTATATATCATATTTCTTAATTTTTCTTTCAATTCAAGCCTGTGCATCCTTTTCACGTCGGTATCATTGATTATAATAAAAACATCAACATCACTGGTTTTTGTGGCATCTCCCCTCACTAAACTGCCTGCCACAACATAGCTTACAACATATTTTTCAAATTTTTGCAAGACTAATGACTTATGAATCTCAGCAACTCTTAATGCTCCTAACAATCCAGTGTCATGAACAGGAAAACTAGTAGCAACAGCTCCTAACATATCATACTTGCTGTCGAGGCCATAATTCCAAACATCAACCGGAGTCTTCATATGAATCCAGATATTTTTATCTATTTCTTTAGCCATCTTGACTATCTCTGGTTTTATCTTATTAAAATTCTTGAATTGTTCTTCAGGTGTCAAAACTAGAACATGTATTAGCTTTTTTCTATCGTTTTCATCAGGAATAACATCAAAAATAGCATCTTCTTCTTCAAATTTAACAATGCTTTGTGGAGGCAATACTGAAATAGCCTCGATAAATTTATACTTCTTAATTAGCTTATTTTTAAGAGTATCAAGCTTTGTCTTGGTCTTTTCAATCTCTTTTTTAATCTGATCATCAGAAATCTTTGGTCTTGCATGATATTTAATATCAGCTCCAGATTTAATCTCACTCTCTATATTTGTTGGGCCTGCTTCTGGCTTGATAGGTTGTTTTCCAGAATCTTTGCTAGATTTAGCTGTCATACATACTTCAAAATCCTTCTATATTTAAAGTTTATGATATATGTCAGACTAAAGTAGTAAAAGAAACCAAAGCAATAAGCTTAAAAATCAAAAGTAATACAATTAATCATGGACCCATAGTCCAACGGCTAAGACGACTCGTTTACACCGAGTAGACCAAGGTTCGATTCCTTGTGGGTCCACTCTTTTATTAATTTCTTATCTATTTGTGTTTTGTCATCGATTCAAAGTTGTAATTTCATAATTACTACATTATACAAATGTTTTTATATAGAAATTTCTAGATTTAAGCATGGCTAAGAAAAAGAAAAAAGCTGGAAAAAAGGCCAAGAAATCTAATAAAAAAGTTAAAAGAGAATACATTCCAAGAAAGACAATTGTAAATGTGCCTGACAAACCAATAGATCCAGCAAAAATCGAGAGAGAAAGAAAGAGAAAATATAAAGAAAGAAAAGAAAAAAGATTAATGGAAAAGATGGGAATGCCATATGAACCTAAAACAGAAAAGACATCAAAGCCTGTAAAAATAGTAAGAATACAACCAGTAGTTATGGGAGAAGTTCCTGTCAAATTTAGAAAAGATTATGGTGCAAAAGCTCCGAGTTATGGTTATTCAGACGACGCTGGTCTGGAAATTTATGCAAATGAAGAAAAAATATTAAAGCCAATGCATCGCGCTCCAATAAAAACAGGCGTTTATTTTGAATTGCCAAAAGGATATGCTGGTCTGATCTGGGATAGAAGTGGATTATCATTAAGAACTGGCTTGCATGCAATAGCAGGCGCCATAGATTCAGGTTATCGAGAAGAATTAAAAGTAGTTCTAATAAACCTTTCTAGTAAAACAGTGAAAATAGAAAAAGGAACTAAAATAGCTCAATTATTAATTCAAAAAGTAGAAAGAGCAAAACTTCATGAATATAATCCATTAGAAGATTCAGAGAGAGGTGGAGGATTTGAATCTTCTGGGCTAAAAGAGACTAAGGAAAGAGATGATTTTGATGAAGATGATGACGATGGGACAAAAGAGATAAATCCGATTCTAGAGATAGATATGACCAGGAAAAAACCAAGACATACAGTGAAAATATCTAAAGAAAAACCCCAACTAAAAGAAGATATTAAGAAAGCAATCAAAGAAGATACTGAAAACCACTTGTTCTAAAATGAGAAATGTAAATGTGCATGTTGATTCAAGATCTGATGAAGATGATGAACCAAGAGATGCGTATGCACAATCAGCTTTACTAGCAAGAGAACAAAGCGTTAAATTTTATGAAAAAGTAAAAGAATTTTTAACAAGAAATGCTGGCTATGTCAGAGGAGCACAAAATGTGCATCATCTTGGGAGATCAACAGTTTCTCATCGATTAAGTATACCATTATATTTAGAAGATAGAGGCTTAGCAAACATTATTCTTTATTTTACAGCAAGGACAAAATCAGAACTTGAAGAAAGCATGGCAATGATAACAAGTCAAAAAGAATTTGAGGTATTCAAACAAGTTCCATTTAAGCCAGACCCAATGCTATATGGTTCTTTAGATAGCTAATTTTAAAATGCGGTATACGAGAATCGAACTCGTGTCTGAACGTTGGCAACGTTCTATTCTACCACTAAACTAATACCGCTTACAACTAATCTAGTTTATCATAGATATTTAAATTTTTTTGCTTGCGTTTATTAGAAAATCCAATAAACTTATTATATTTTAAAGCGTCTTTTTTAAGAATTTTTAATTCTAATTGATCTTGCCAAGGATCTTGCTTTTTCCTTATACTTAGTTTATTTTGAATTCCTAAATCCAACAGCATTGAAGAAACTTGTTTAACTAGACCCATTGCAATTAGTGATAAGATTATTTGCCCATATTTGTTAACATGGCCATCTGTATCAATTAATCCTCGAATAAATGATATCTTAAAATCCTTAGAAAGAGATTTTATTGGTTTGATTATTTTTAGATTTACGCCTTTCTTACCTTTAACTCCCAGATTGTCAAAGATAATTTTATAGATATCTTTAGAATAAAAAACTAATGAAAGTTTATTTTGATTATTAGTGTAAGATCTTACTTTTTTTCTAAAATTAATTTCAGTAAGACTCTTTATGTAATCAGCGTATTTTTTATCGTCGGTTGCATGAAAATGAAAAGAAATAGTATAATGTCCGTATTTTTTATCATAGAAAAAATTGCCATCTCCCGCAAATGCTCCTAAAAACTCTCCTAAAATTGCATCATCTTTAGGTATCACAACGGCCTTTGTTTTTTTACCTTTAATTTTCTTATAGTGATGATATAAAGTAGACTTAGCAATTTGTAATTTAGAAGAAATCTTATTCAACGAAATACCTTTTTTAATCAATAATTTAATCTTTTCTCGTCTAAGTTTATAATTCTCCTTTGTTAATTTCATAAGAGAAAAAAGAAATCAAAGTATATAAACTTTTCACCCGAGTTCGAGTCCCGGCCAGCGCATAATTTTTTTATTATATATTAAATCATATAAATTTATTTAAATCACTTTTATTATAAAAATAAGTTAAAATGTCAGCACGATATGAGCCATCATCTTGTAAAAGAACAGCAAGAATAGGTGAGAAAGTAAGATTTGTACACGGAATCACTAATTCTGGACTTGGTTCTGGAGAAACTGTATATGCTGCTGGTTTTTTAGGCCATGATGGTCAGGTTGTTGAAATTCCAAGGACTGCAAGACTCAGAAGATTTTGGAGAAATTATACTGTAAAAAGAGAAAAGAATGGAAATCATAATCCAAATGCAGAATTTCCCGTAGCTTTGGTTCAAGAACCGTTCTCTGAAATATTAACTTTTTTGAATTCAAAAGGACAAGCAATATATGAACGTGGATTTCCACAACGAGCAGGATTTAGAGTCGTTCCTTAAAAAAGACTTTTACCACAAGCTTTAAATACTGATTTTTTCCTAAGACAAATACGTAAGAGACACTCGCTCTTTACAACTTTCACAAATAATACTCGAAAATGGTAGATATATTTTACGTAGATCACAACGAAGGAATGATGCAGATGATAGATGAAATAGTCCATGATAGACATCAAGGATGGCGTTGTGAAGGAGTAGAAACACTAGATGAAGCTTTAGAAGCAATGGCAAAAAGGCAATATGTAAATCAAGGAAGAATAAGAAAAGGCATATATGTTCTAGTTAGTAGGGAAATAAGTCACAAAATAATCGAAACAGGATTAAAATCAGGAGCACATTTTGTTTTTAGAGCTTCAGATAATCCTAGATACATAGTAAGATGCATAGAAGACATAATTCAAAGAAAAGAAGGGTACGGAGAACCTGTTGAAAACGGAACTGAAGAATTAAAAGAAGAAGTTGCCGCATTATAAGAACAATTTTATATAGCTAAGAATATTTCTTAGATAATGAAGAAGATGAGGTTTTACGCATTATATCTTTCTGTAATTTGTGCAATTGTCTTTGCATTTCAAAAATTTGTTGTTGGATTTACTGACAAAATCTTATTAACCCAATCATCTTGGCAAGAACCTTGGAGATTTTTAACTGCTATCTTTGCTCATGGCTCTGGATCTCATCTTGTGTATAATCTATTTGCTCTTGTTTTCTTCGGTCTTATTTTAGAAAAGATCATAGGATCAAGAAAATTCCTTATCTTGTTTCTTGTTTCAGGGATAATTGTAAACCTAACGTCGGTAAATTTTTATACTAGAAGTCTTGGAGCAAGTGGTGCAATATTTGGGATAATTGGTTGTTTAACTGCACTTAGACCAAAATTAATGGTATGGGCTTTTTCATTGCCAATGCCTCTTTTTATTGCAACAGCATTATGGGCAGCAGGTGACTTACTAGGAGTTTTTATGCCCTATGATAATACAGCTAATCTTGCTCATCTCATAGGTCTTATCATTGGCCTCGGTGTCGGTTTAGTTCTAAGAAAAAGTAAAAAACATAAAAAATATTATGCAGAACTCTCACCAAAAGTTCCTGAAAGACATTTAAGAACTTGGGAAGAATTTTATTTAAAGAATTAAAATGAAAAAATTAATTGTGTTTGATGTTGATGGAACCTTGATTGATACAAAGATAGGTAGCTTCAAAGATATCGGAGTAATACTTGGAAAAGAAGCAGAAATCAAAGCACATACTAAAGAATATGAAAAAAGAAAGCATCTTGGACCCTGGGGCTTAGAAGAACTCGCCGCAATTTTTTCCGACGTGAAAGAAGAAGAAATGAAAAAATCTGCTGAAAAAATAGTGAAGGAAAAGCTTATTACAGGCGTAAAAGAGACTATTTTAAAATTAAAAGAAAAAGGATATGTTATAGTAAGCTACTCATCTAGTCCAATATGGATTATGGATGCATTAAAACAAGAGTTTGGTTTTGAAGAAGTATGTGGAAATGTTTTAGAGGTGAAAGATAGAAAAATAACAGGCAAATTATTAGAGAAAGTTGATAGATATGTTAAAGCAGAAAGGCTAAAGAAGTTTATGGATGCAAATAGCATTGCAAAAGAAAATACTTTTGTCGTCGGAGATTCTGTAACAGACTTACCAATGGCTGAACATGGTCATTTTATAGCATTTAATTGTAAAAAACAAGCAGTAAGAGAAAAAGCAGAGCACATTGTTGATAAAAAAGATCTCAGAGAAATTTTAAAGTTTATTGACTAAGCAGACCTATGTTCCAAAAGACTCTTACATCTGGAGACAATAATGTTACTTGATCTTCTTTAAACCTAAGTCCGCGATAAATTCTCTGAAGAAATTCACGTCTTGATTTATCCATATAAAAATCATTGTATATCTTTGGTTTTTCTTTTTTCAAAACCTTCCAAAATATAGAACTCACGTCGGGATAAGGATATTTAGTCAGTATAATGCTATTGCAGCAATTTCCTGGAAAATCTATTCCTCTATTGCATTTCGTCGTAAATAACACACTAAGTTCATGCTTCTTAAATCTCTTGACTATTTCTCCTGTCTTGTCTTTATCCTGCAACTCAGAAAGTTTTTCTCTTGTCATCAAATTTAATAGATCATATTTCTCAGCTTCAATCTTACTAGGTAAATCATAAAAGCTAGTTACTTGAACAAGCACTGGTTTTTCAGCAATATCCATGCATTTTGACAAAGCTCGCAAGTATTTTTCTCTAGAACCGCTGGCTTTTCTGCTTGCATAACTGCAATTTATTTCATTTCCAGATATTTTTTTGAAGATTTTACCTGGTAATTTAGTTTCAGCGTCGATGATTTTAAAGTCCTTAAAACCAAAGATTTCTTTCAAAATTTTCTCAGAATGTATTGTTCCAGACATAAAAACAAACGATTTGTTTCTATCAAGCATCTCTTGAAAGATTTTTGCCAGACTTAAAGTAACTATCTTTGCATTAATCCTGCCATTATTATCAAAATAAGAGAAATAACTTTCATTTAAAAAGTTCTCAAACATCTTTGCAATCTCATAAAACCTAAATAAATAACTATCCTCGTCGACTAAATCATAAATATCTAAGCCAAGCATCTCAACAAACAATTCTTTCATATTTGTATTATCTAACTTAAACACTTCTTCTGTTTGAGCAAGATTGCTAGTGGTCTCATTTCCTAAAATCTCGTCGAGAATTCTCTCAAATCTATTAAATCTCCACCTTTTGTCTCCAGGTAAACTATCTAGGGCAGATTTCAAGTAGCTAAGACTGAATTTTTTCTCATTTGAAAAGCTATCAAGAAATTCATCACACTCGTCGATAATCTCAACATCTGTTGCCGGTTTTCTATTTAAAAAAGTCTCAAGAACATATTTCTTACTATTAAATATCAAAACATCTGCATCTTTATAAGAATCAAACTGATTACAATAACTACATTTCTCGCCTCTTTTGTAAATTGTATAATTTACCCCTTTCAAACCATCATATTTTATCTTTTTTGCATCACTAAATATCTCAATTTCTCTTGCTCCGGGCATGATTGGAGACCAATCTGGGCATACAATAGCAATAGATGTCCTTCTCACGTCGGTAATTTTTGTGAAGTTTTTTGGGTCAACAAAAGGGTTTTCTTTAATATATTCCATGATTTTATCAATATTTTTGTTCTTAATTTCAATAGTACAGGGCAATTCTTTATTATCTGCCTGGCAATTTGCAAAAGGACAATGATGATTTTGCCTTCCAGTTATGACTTTAATTTTTAATTTCTTGCCTTCTTTGCCAATTACAAATTTCTTTTCTGTATAATCATTTTCATACTGCTTTTGCAAACTCTTCTTTAGCAATGTTCAATGCTATCGCCGATTTGCCGGTTCCACATCCTCCTTTAATAAACACAAGTTTACATCCACTATTAACAGCATCAATAACTTCTTTCACAACTTCCTTCTGGGTCTTGCCATTAGAAAATTCCATTGGCTCAAGAAATTGGCCTTCTGGATTTTCTTTAGTTTTTTTATGTAGATTCCACATCTCCGACGATATACCTCCTCTTCAAAGAATACATCTAAATTATCAATAACACCTTTTTATAGATTTAGGTTTTTAAGAATTAAGAGGTCCTGTAGCACTTAAAGAACAGGGTTCATAACTATAACCATATCCTAAAGGATTAACTTGTGCTTCTAAATCAACATGAGCAAATGATTTGCAAGGCATTCTCAATCTTTCTTGCAATCTTCCTAAATACTCTTTACCTGCTTGTGTTCCTGTTGCAATTACATGAACTCCTACAAGATCAACATTATGATGTTCTGGAGCAGATGTTTGATATTCTAAATCTCCGTCTGCTAAAATAACTCCATCACAAACTAAAACTTTGTCTCTTTTGTTAAATCTATACCCACCTCTCATAGTAATAGGTCTTCCATTTTTATCTATATCAGAATGTATTACTCGAGTGTGCATGATTTCAGCAAGTTGAGATGCTAAAGCTCCTGGACCATTTACAGGAGTAAATATAGCATTAACTTTTCCCTCCCAAAAATCTGCAGCCTCTTGAAGGATTGTAGTCAAATGTTCAGAATTACAAATTAAACGGCTTGGATTTAAAAATAGTTTAGAGCGAATTGGTGGCTCTGGTCCATATATTGTAAAATCTCCTTGCCATAATGCTCCTGTCCTATGTAATAAGCGAGCAAATTGTATTCTACTTACTCCATCGTATTTAAAATCAGAATCCTGGACTAATCTCTTTAAAGTCTCAACAGAATAAATTTCACTATGCGAAACTGGAGGTCTAACAGTAGTCATAATTAATCATAATTTAATGCTTTTTAAGCATTGTTATAGTGAAAATTAAGAAATAAACTTTAATTATTTCCATTCAGCAGGATGTTCGCCGCCTCTTGCCCAATCATCTTTGTTATTCTGGATTGCATCAAGAGCAGGACTTCCTCGGGTTTGTCTTTGATTTTCACGAGCCCTTGCAAAAATCGCTTCATGATGGTCTGATATTTTTCTTATTTTATCATTCAAAGTATCTTCTTCTCCTCTAAAACGTATTTCAACTGTGTAAGAAGAAGAATTTGGATTATCATCAAATTTAAACATACAAAGCAAATAATCTCCAATGCCCTCTAAATAAGGAAAAAGAGTATGATGATTTCTGCTTGAATGTATGTGGCCACAAGGTATTCTAAAAGCATTTAACAATGCTTCTGCATCTTCATCAGCGTACATAGTATGTATCATTCCTACTCTTTCTGTCATAAAAACCTAATATACAGCTTATTTTTAAGCATTGTTATACTCTATTTTTTAGTTGATTATGTGCTTTAACCCAAATTTCAAGAGAACTTTGCTCAGATTTTCTCTTTTTTTCCAATATTTCTGTTAATCTTTTAGATCTATAGCCAAAACGATATAACACATTAGAAATTCTTCCAATCGCTCCAATGTCTAGATAGTTTAATAAATAATTTTTCAGTAATAATCTATCTGCAAGACCTAAATGAATCCCTACAACATTTCTTATTGCTCTATACCATATCCTTAAATCTTCTGCCATCTTAACTTTTCTCAGAATCAGGTTTCTGAGGCACCGACACCTCAAGATTTCAAAGAATTGATTATTTTATATAATTAACGAATCTGTTGTAAGACATTTTAAGGATTATTATACTACTGCTCTTTCTTTTCTTGAACAGACCTTGATATAGCAGCTCTTCCTGCATTTAATACTGCCAGACTAATGATTCCTGCTCCAAGCAAACCATAATAATCTGTCTTTCTAGTTTCTTGTCGGGGATTTTCATAATTAACACCCTGCTGCTCTGCTTGCCTAGTCCGATTAGAAGAATATAAAACACCAAAGCCTGCTGCTCCAATAACCAAAGAAAATAAAGTGCTATCAACAATTCTTCTAAAAATTGATCTTTGTCTTGTCATAAAAAATGCCCCTACCGGGATTTGAACCCGGGTCTCAGCCTCGAAAGGGCTGCATCCTTGGCCACTAGACTATAGGGGCATGAATTGCTTAATTGATATTGATTTTTAAAACTTATTGTTTCTGGTTGTTTCTCTTGATTTTATTGGGTTTTATATTATTTTTTGCAATTTTATTAGTTTAGAGTGGTACAGGCAAAAAATTAAAAAGGGGCAAATCCTGCTAGGATTAAGTTATTAAAAATGAAAAGCCCCAAAATAAATGAAATTATATTCAGGGAATTGCTTAAAAGAGGGTATTCTCTAGAAGGCAAAACAAGAATATGGAACATAGCAGACAGCAAACTATGGTATATTACACCAGAACAAGCTCAAGCTTTTCTTGATCTAGAAAAATCACCTGAATATGTAAAAGACATTATGGAAAAAGAAATGGAGCTTATTAGACAAAACCTAGATGAAATAATCAGAAAAGTTGGCGAAGGGGCACTAAATATCATTGATCTTGGCTGCGGTGATGGAAGAAAAGCTGCAATATTCATTGATCATTTGAAAAACAAGGGAAAGAAAGATATGAAGATCAGATATTGTCCAATAGATATTAGCAGTTATATGGTTGAAAGGGCTATTGATAGACTATCAAAGATGAATGTTGACGAAATAGTTCAATTTCAATGGAATATCTCTGACTTTGAAAACATAGAGAATATCTCTTCATTATTAAGACAAGGTGAATTCAAGAAGAATTTCATATTATTGCTTGGAAACACTCTTGGTAATTTTGAGATACATGAATTACTATACTCATTAAAAAACGGCATGGAAGATGAAGACTATATTTTGATTGGAAATGGTCTTGGTTCAAAAGAATCTGAAGACATTGTAAAAGCATATGATAATAAATTTATAGATAATCTCTTGATTAAAACACTTCTTCAGATTGGAATAAAAAAAGAAGATGTAAAATACGGTGCTAGGTTCAAGAACTCAAGGATTGAGATGTATTATACTATTAAGAAAGATATTAAAATAAAGTTTTTAGACAAAGAGGTCTTATTCAACAAAGGGGATCAGATCCTTGTTGCAGTTTCTTACAAATACACAGAATATGACCTTATGAGTCATTTAAAGATGTACTTCAGAGAAGTTGATATGTATACTCCTCAAGATAAGAGTTATGCTGTTGCATTATGTAAGAAATAGTTCTAGGTAATAAATAAAAAAGAAAAAAAGAAAAAATTAAAGATCTATTTTTCTTGCATATTGTCCGACAACTGGAACTTCTTTTTCTTTTCCAGAAAGAGCGTATATCCAGCTTAGGATCCATAGGATAAATACTAAGATATTAAGTACACTTTGTATTATCATTGCTAGACTTGTGTACACAAATACCCAGCTTACAACTCCGGCAAGTAGTGATGTGATAAACACTACAAGGCTTTGTTTAGCATAATGCATTACATACTTGTCATCTCTTTTTGCTAGCAAAGCAATGATAAATCCTATGATGCTCAAGAATGTAGCAAGAAATGCGAATATCTTTTTATTGCACTCCTTGTCCATTTTGCTTTTGGATTTTGTTTTTTTTGCCATTTATTTCCTCCTTTTACAAAGGTATGAGCCTGCCAAGATTTGAACTTGGGACCCCCGGCTTTCTTAGATTAGATAAGCTCTGATTCTCGTGAATCAGTGTCATATAAGACCGGTGCTCTAGACCTGGCTGAGCTACAGGCTCTTGACAATGCAAGAGTTTAATTGTTTTTAAAGATTTTCTTATAAACTTTTCGTTTTATTGTAATCCAATCAGCGTTGTAACACCTTTTGATGAGAAAAAAGAAAGGTTTTTAAATAAAATATAAATATCAGGAGCATGGCAGAAGAAGAATTGCTTGAAGACGAAGAATTCGAAATAGGGGATGATGAGAGTGATGACGATGCCAATATGGGCGAAGAGTTGAGTGATGATCTTGATGAAGAGTAAAATCTCTCTGTTCAAATATTTTCTTTTTTTTCTTTTTTTTATTTCAATAAAAAATAAAAAGGCGTGTTTTAATGTTCTTAACATGGCACAATATGGATTTCAAAGAAGATTGGAAATGAGAAAAGTGTTTGATTTATTTGAAAATTTCAGAACAGCTATAGCTATTAGGGATAGTAGGGCGCTAGATTACCCAGTAAACATTCCATCAGAAGCTATTGTTATAGATGGAAATGGGGTTAATACTAAATCAGAAAAGATTTTGACATTTTGGAATTATCTTGAATTACTGAGAAATACTGAGATAAAAAGGATTGCAGAAGGGCATCCAACTATGCTAAGAAAGGGTACAGATATAGGAAAGATGATGGAAGAAGAGCATGGGATGTTTGTTGCAACGATGATAAGATTTGGACAAGAATTTGATTGGGTGGCGGTTTCTTATAGGGCAAAAGAAGTATTAAAAAGACTTAAAAGCAGTTATCCCGATATTTTGCTAGTGAGGTAAAATGCTAATCGGGCTTGTTGGAAAACCAAATGTTGGAAAATCAACTTTTTTCAAGGCTGCAACTCTAGCAGATATTCTTATTGCAAATTATCCTTTTGCAACAATAAAAGCAAATCATGGAATTGCACATGTAAGAATAGATTGTATTGACAAAGAATTAAATGTTCAATGCGAGCCTAGAACAGGATATTGTAAAAATCATCAAAGATTTGTGCCTGTTGAATTAATGGATGTAGCTGGCTTAGTAGAAGGTGCAAGTGAAGGAAAAGGCCTAGGTAACCAGTTTCTAGATGATTTAAGGCAGGCAGATGTCTTTATTCATATTATAGATGTTTCTGGAGAAACTGATGCAGAAGGAAAGCCGACTAAAGATTATAATCCAGTAAACGACGTAAAAATGCTTGAGACAGAGCTTGACAAATGGTATGCAGGGATCTTGAACAAAGTCTGGAGGACTTTCGCTAGGACAATACAAAATACAAAAGAAGACTTTTCAAAGGCTGTTGCAAAACAATTCTCTGGATTAAAAGTAGATGAAGATCAAGTTAAAATAATCTTAAAAAAATTAGAATTTGATCCTGAAAAACCCGCAGATTGGACAGCTGAACAAATCTTCAATTTTGCTAGAGAACTTAGAATGTTGACTAAACCAATGATCATAGCAGCTAATAAGTCAGATAAAGAAAAATCGTCTGAAAACATTAAAAAACTCAGGGAAGCATATCCAGATTATTTAATAATCCCTTGTTCAGCAGATTCAGAGTTATCATTAAGGCAGGCAGATAAGGCTGGATTGATAAATTATATTCCTGGTGATAAAGAGTTTAGTATTAAAGAAGATTTAAATGAAAAGCAAAAAACTGCACTGGAAAGCATTAAGAAAAATGTTCTTGATGCATTTGGTTCTACAGGAGTTCAAGATATCTTGAATAAAGCAGTTTTTGATCTTCTTAATTACATGGCAATATTTCCAGCAGGTTCTAAATTAAAAGATTCAGAAGGCAGGATATTGCCAGATTGCTTCTTAATGCCTCCAAACTCGAGTGCTTTGGATTTTGCATATAAGCTGCATACAGATATAGGGGACAAGTTCATCAAAGCAGTTCTTTTAAAGACTAAACAAGCAGTGGGCAAAGATTATAAATTAAAGCACAGAGACGGAGTAGAGATAGTTACCAGATAAAGTTTAACCAGGCAGACTGGTTTGTTTCTTATTTTCTTTTATAAAATCATAGGCTTCTTTTAACATTTCTCTATTGTTTTTAACTCTCATGATTTTTAAAGAATTTTCATAATTCGACCATTGAAAATCTTCATGTTCAGAGCTTAAAGTTACTTTTTTTGAATTTTCTTGAGAAACCTCAACAAGAATATAAGTGGCCTTTTTCTTTATCAACTCGCCCTTAAATCTATATATCCAATTTTGAATAAAAGTAAAGCCCGGAATAAGTTCTATCTTGTCCACTGATATGCCTGTTTCTTCTTCTAATTCGCGTATTGCTGTTTGTTCTGGTTCTTCATCTTTTTCAATAATCCCCTTAGAAAAACCCCAATAAGTAGGATACTTTAACAACAAGAACATAGGTTCTTTGTCTTTCATATAATATATAATGGCTCCAGCAGACTGGTCATATCTCATAGCAAGATTATTAACCTCCTAAAACTATCAAGATATAAGCATTTTAAAATATTACTAAAGTAGACAAGATGATCCTAAAAATAAAGGTGAAGCCCAATTCCAAAAAACAAGAAATCAAGGAAAAGCCAGATTTTTTCTTAGTTTCTCTCAAAAGTCCGCCTGAAAATAACTTAGCTAATCTAGAATTGATAAAACTTCTTTCAAAACATTTTAACCTAGTTAGCAAGAAGATAAAAATATTAAAAGGCAAAACATCAAGAAATAAAATAATTGAGGTAAAAAATGAAGTATGATATTGCTCAAGATTTAAAGGAAAAAGCTATAGATGTAGTAAATAAATTAGGTCTAGAACATGTTAAACCAGAGAGCTTTGAATGTATTAGGAGCAATGGTTCTAGCACTAAAAGGGTTTTAGCAAGATGTCACGGCCTGAATAAAGTCATGCAGCTTGGATTAAAAAGACAGGCTTTTTATGTCTTAGAGTTCTTGTCTGAAAGATTTGACAAGCTTTCAGAAGAAGAACAGATAAAGGTCATTATCCACGAGCTTATGCATATTCCAAAGGCGTTTGGTGGAGGATTTAGACATCATGATTTTGTAACAGACAAAAACGTGGAAAAATTATATAAAAAATATAAAGAATCTGTTTTTGGAAAAAAATGGTTTTAATAAATCTTGGCAGGAAAAAAATCAGGATAAATGCAAGAGAATGCTGTGGTTTAGGAAAAGTAATTGGTTTGATGTTTTCCAGGCAAAATTCTGCCAGGGCCAGAATTTTTAAATTTAACCGAGTAACTAGAATGCCAATCCACTCAGTTTTTTGTCCAAAATTTCTAGCAATCTGGCTATTAAAGGGGCGGGTGGTTGATTATGAAACCGTCGATAAAACCCGGTTTTCAATAAAACCTGCTTCTGAATTTGATACTTTGATTGAAGTCCCTATCAATAAAAAGTACAAAAAAGTGCTAAAATTCTTTAAAACGTCGTAATTATTCGACAGTAAAATCGAGAGAAAAACATTTATAAACTTAATCGTCGTTAATATAGAAGATAATTTTTAAAAGGAGGTAATAAAAAATGGGCTCAGTTATAGCAAAAAACGTCGTAAAAAGAAGACCAGGTTACCTTTACTATGTTGATGGAAAAGGAAACGTATGTGAAGCAAAAATGGCTCGCGGCGGAAGAAAAAAGAAAAAGAGAAGATAATTCTCTAACTCTTTCTTTTTTATTTTTCTTTTTATTATTTTTATCTTGACTTTAACAGTTCAGAAATATATTTCATTGCAACTGACCCTGCAATAAAAGAATTTAACCAGCCAAGATTATGTTCTTGGAAATGACCACTACTCTCATTCAAATCTAATCCTCCTTGGGTTCCAACAGAAATATTGGCTAAACCTTTCTTGTCATCCCAATTTAATCTAATGTCCATAAGAGTTCCACTCAGATCCAATAATTCTTCTAGGTCTTTTGCATAAGCATTTACTGTTGCCTTGCCTCCTATTTCATAAAAACGCGGAACAAGATCTAGGTAGTTTTCAGGAAGGAATATTCTAGGGATTACTCGTCTATCTGTCACAACTTCAAATGTAGGATATGAAAACCAATCCATAAAAAACCAATATAAAAACATTTTAAAAAGATGCATATGATTGAATAGTTATGATATTAGGAATAGAAAGCACTGCCCATACTTTTGGAATTGGAATAGTAGATAATGGTAAGATTTTGGCTAATGCTAAAGATACATATACAACAGAGCAAGGAGGCATAATTCCTCAAGAATCTGCAAAACACCACAAAGACAAAGCACCTAGTGTTTACGAAAAAGCTTTGTCTGAAGCAAATATAGACGAGAAAGATATTAAGGCTATTGCTTATACTCATGGTCCTGGCTTAGCTCCTTGTCTTAAAGAAGGCGTTGAATTTGCAAAAGCCCTTGCTACTAGACTTAGCGTTCCTCTAGTTCCTGTAAATCATTGTGTTGCTCATCTTGAGATAGGAAATTTGACAGGTGCAAAAGATCCTGTATTGCTTTATACATCAGGAGCAAATACCCAGATAATTTCATATGAAGCAGGCAAGTTCAGGATTTTCGGAGAGACATTAGATATTGGAGTAGGTAATTTCATAGACACTTTTGCAAGATATCTTGATCTTGGTTTTCCAGGAGGCCCTAAGATTGCAGAGCTTGCAGATCAAGGCAAAGAGTATATTGAACTTCCATATTCAATAAAAGGCATGGATGTAGCATTCTCTGGAATCCTCACTAATCTAAAGCAAAAAGTAGAAAAAAATGAACATAAGAAAGAAGACCTAGCCTATAGTCTTCAAGAAACTACTTTTGCAATGCTTATAGAAGCAGCTGAAAGAGCAATGGCACATACAAATAAAAAAGAGCTTTTATTGGGCGGTGGCGTAGCTTGTAATACAAGATTACAAGAAATGTGTAAAATAATGTGCAAAGAACGAGAAGCTAGCTTCTATTGCCCAGAAAGGCCTCTTCTTGTTGATAATGGAGCAATGATTGCATTTCTAGGTGAGATAATGCACAAAGCAGGAATCCTGGAAAAGCCAGAACAAGCTGACTTCGATGCTCGGGAAAGAACAGATCAAATAGATGTTACTTGGAGATAATCATCTATAACAAAGAAGTTGTTTCTTGTAATTTTCATGAAATTTGAATTTTCTTTGAACATCTTTGATTTTGTTTCCTAAGATCGCTATGTTAGTTAAATCATATTCTCCAAGACCTTTTTTATAAATATAAATCAAATATGCTGGATAATTACTAGGAATAGACATACATTCAAGACAGACACGGTCTGCTGCTAAAGCATCTAATGAAGCTATCACAAACCTAGTCTTGAGGGTATCTCCATCACACGGGCCATTTCCTTCCATACTAGTATAACCATCAAGAACAGCGAGATCAGGATAAACATAACTAGCCATTCTTGCTATAGTCTTATTAATTCCATTTTTAGCTCGATGCATTCTCATCTTAGTATTCAATATCAAACCCCTAGTAACACTACCCATCAATATATTTTTCAAAGACAGAGTGACTAGGACTGCATTATGTGTCTTTGGCATAGCTAATGAAACAATAAAGTTGCTTTTATCGAGCAGTCTTCTAGCAACAGGCACAATATTTCCAATATTTGTGTCCCTACTGGGCTCTTTATTCAGATCAATTAGCTCAACACCATACTTCTTTTTCAAACCTAGAAAACCATAATTTTCAAATGCTTTCATTGTATTTCCAGCAGAACTTTCAGCAATTACAATATTTTTAAATCCAAGTTTTTGAAAAAATTCAATAACAGCTTCTGCAGCCTTGACATGGGTTGTTGCTTTTTGTTTATTTACAACAACAAAATTCGGCTTGATAAGAATTGTTTTTCCTTTAGCTTCTCTAACAATACCATTCTTAATCAGATTTAATGCTTTCAGAATGTTCTTTTTTCTATCTCCGCCTTTAATCAAAGCTACCTTACTAGAACCTCTTTTCATGATCAAAATAATAATCAGGGATATAAAAATGTTGCATTAATCAAATATGTTACTACTTAATAATTACTATTATAGAAAGGTTTAAATAGTTCTGGCTTTATTAATAAAAATGACAAATCAAAATGTCACTCAAAATCTTGGTTATGAAGATCAAAGAAGAAAAATTTCTCCAGTAGTTTATGATCTTAGTATAAGTCAAGTACCATTTTTAGAAATTCTAGCATATAATAATTCAACAACAGAACAACCTTCAAATGAAATAGCTCCAGTAAATGAGGTAGTAGTGGGAGAAACATTTTTTCATATGTTTAAAAGACAAGATAGAGGAAATGTTAGGGATCTAGCAAAGGTATTATTAAGGAACGGGATGCGTACTTATGTTTCTGGAGAAGCAGTAAAACATCTTCTTGTTGGAAAACCACAAGATTACAAAACTCTATGGATGCTTGGTGTTCCATGGACTGATCATCCCCAAATAGATAAATTCAGATCAGATTTTGTTGGCCATCTTGAAGATTTTATTAAAAAAGGGATATTGTATGGTATGGACGACAAGGGTATGAAAAGATTTCAAGTAAATGAAGGAAGAAGAAAAGATGACAAAAATAATGCAAACCGCACCTTTAGATTAATTCCTGTACCTGAAGGAATTGTTCAAAAAGCTTTGTTTGGATTATGGAAACCAAGTGAGATTTTTTTAACTCTCAGTTCAAGAGAGAGTTTTAAGAGATTGAGATAATTTTCTTTTACAATAGTTTTTTAAACTCTAATAACAAGAGAAAAATATGATAGCAAGAATAAATTCCCGGAGGCCTATTCATAGGGCCATGTAAGAATTTTTCTAGCTGTAGCGATTCTAAAAACGTTTTTATACCATGTTCTCTAGGTAAATATAAATATGGCGGATGTAGTATAACGGCTATTATGTTCGGTTGTGGTCCGAAAGAAGAGGGTTCGACTCCCTCCTTCCGCCCTTTAAAACGAGGTATAAAATGAATGAAACAGTAAAAGGCTTTAAAGATTATATTGGAGAAGAAGCTGAAAAACGTGAAAAAGTCAGAGAGATAATAAAATGTATTTTTGAAAAATATGGCTTTGAACCAGTCGAGACCCCTGTTATAGAATATGTTGATTTTGTTCTAGGAGAGAATGCCAGTGATGAGGCTGTTTCAGACACATTTAAGTTAAAAGATAAAGGTGACAGAAACCTAGCATTAAGATATGAATTCACATTTCAATTAAAAAGAATAATTCAAAATAAAAAGCTTCCCTTTAAAAGATATCAAATTGGTTTAGTTTTTAGAGATGAACCAGCAGCAGGAAACAGAGTAAGACAAATCACACAATGCGATGCAGATATTATTAGCAGCGGAATAAAAGATGAAGCAGAAATCCTTTCCTTAGTATCTAGTATACTGAAAGAATTAAAGATTAAGGCAACAATCTATGTCAATAATCGAGGATTATTAAACGAGATCTTAGACGAACAAGGAATAACTAAAAAAGAAGAAGTTATTCGTGAAATAGATAAACTAGACAAGTTGTCAGAGAAAAAAGTCAGAGAAAATCTAAAAAAATACAATGCAGATAAGGTTCTTGGTATATTAAAGAAAAAACCTGATTTTTTTAATAAATATAAATCATATCAAGATATTCTAGAGTTGGAAAAATACTGCAAATCATTTAATGTAAAGATAGTGTTTCAACCAAGTCTTGCTCGCGGATTAAGTTATTACAATAGCAATGTTTTTGAGATTAAGTCTAATGAAATGAAAGAAACAATTTCTGCAGGAGGTTCTTACCTAATCAATGGAATTCAAAGTACAGGAATAAGTCTTGGTCTAGATAGGATCACTGGGCTTGCAAAAATAAAAGATAGCAAGAAAACCGCTTTAGTCATATCATTAAACCAAGACGATAAAGCGATAAAGCTAGTTAATAAGATAAGATCTAGTAACATTGCTTGTGAGATTATGTATGGAAAGCCTACTAAGGCTTTAGAATATGCAAACAGCAAGAAGATAAGTTATGTTGTTTTCTTAGGTAATGAAGAAGTGAAGCAGAAAAAACTCAAGCTTAAGAACATGAAAACAGGAAAAGAGCAGCTGATGAATGAAAAGCAGTTATTTGATGAAATAACAAGATAATACCACAAAGTTTATAAACAAATTTTTCAAGGTTATGATAGTTATCCGATGACTAAATAGGAGGAAAAATGTCTTCTATATATGAAGTAGTAGAAAAAGCAAGAAAAACTGGAAAGATTGAAAAAGGCATAAACGAAGTTACAAAATCTATTGAGAGGGGCGAAGCCAAGTTAGTGGTTTTTGCTAGTGATGTCAATCCAAAAGAAATAATCCAGCATATCCCAATATTATGCAAAGAAAAGAAAATAAACTGTCAGGAAGTAGATAGTAAGCAAAAGCTTGGATTAGCAGCTGGAATCAAAGTATCTTGTTCTGCAATTGCTGTTATTACTCCAGGTGATGCAAAACTTCCTAAA
>WOR8_10001358_pt1 | contig 24837 bp, 29 predicted proteins | sample DeeMarSeWOR38_10_FD_19890 | JGI IMG/M metagenome (IMG submission 19890) | reverse complement strand
TGAGGCTGAAGAACTATCCAACTTTGACGCCATACTGATAGGAGCGCCAACATATCACCACGACATGCCACTAGACATGAAGACGCTTTTTGAAAAAGCAGCATTAAAAGGCATAAGTCTTAAGAACAAACTGGGCGGCGCCTTTGGATCTTACGGTTGGAGCGGCGAAGCCCCAAAATTGTTGCTTGAAATCATGAAAAATAAGTTTGAAATGCGGGTGATTGAACCACCATTACTAGCGAGGTATGTGCCTGACGGAAGTATGCTTGATAAGTGTAGAGATTTTGGAAGGCGTGTTTCCGAAACCCTTATGCATCCAATTTGATATGATCTAAAAAGGAGGCGAAGAAAAGTGAGTTCAAACTTGGAAAATGAGCTTATTGATTTCATAAAACGGCAGATAGCTATCGAAAAAGAAATTGTGAATTCGCTGAGCAAGGGCGTAGCCGACATAAAGAACCCGCCTGTGAAGGGGGTCTTGACCGGAATATCTCTGGACTCCATGAAACACGCCGAACTTTACTCTGCGGCTCTTACATTATTGACGAAAGTTTCTCAAGCATTGACGCAAGAAGACCTTGACGCCCAACGAGCGCTTGTGGAAAAGCATATCAAGTTAGAAGCAGATCTCATCCAGAAAATAGGCGACATAATGCCCACCATTGAGAATAGCAGGGTCAAATTCCTTCTAGAATCAATATTGATTGACGAGAAAAAGCACCACGCGATGCTGAAACTGGTTCTGGAAATAATAGTTCACGCCGAAACCATTACAGAAGAAGACTGGTGGCAACTTTTATGGGAAAACGCGCCATTCCACGGAGCCCCAGGTGGCTAGCCAGCTAAACCCTTTTTTACAAATCGCCAAGCTACTGGTTTCAAAAAGTTAAAACTGAGACAAGCCTTAAGATTTTTCGGCGCTGAAAACTTGTTCTGACGTCTCCCAAGTTTTCTCGACCGCGTTTTGTAGTTCTTGAAGTAAAGAAGCTAGCTTTTTGCCTTTAACGGTTAAGTCATATGCCCTAGGCGTTTTTCTTGCGAATACAAGTTTTTTCCCTTTTAGCCCTCTCAAGTATTTGTAGATTCTTCTTATCGAAACCCTTGTTTTCTCAGCCAGCTTCTTAGCGGAGACTCCTTCTTCAGGAATTTCATCGTAAACTTTTTTCTCCATTTCTGCAAGCGTCTCCTTTTTTGGGTCACGTTTAGATTTGAAAAAGAACACGTATTCCCTTTCTTCAGGGGTTTCTATCAGTCCCGATGCTTTAAGCCGCTTAAGAACACGCGAGGCAACTTTTGGCGAGACAAATGTTTCTACATCTTGAAAGGTCTTAGGTCCCGTGAGTAGTGCATTAAGAAGACTTTCTTCATAGCATTCAGAATGAGCTGGCAAAGCACTAGCGAAGTCCGGAAAATCCTCAAGCATCTCGATGAGTCTGCCCCCGAATGTTGTTGCAAAATATTCGCCTTGTGCTTCAGAGGCTAGCCCGACGTCTATTAATGGACGAAGGTATTCTTGATTGATTGTGTCTTGACTGTGCGAGTAACCTGCTTTTCTAAGTTCTTGCTGAAGTTGATCTACCGAGTAGCGACCTTTCACGATTGCGGTTAAAATCTGTAGCCGTGTTTCATTTTTCAAGACGTTGAACAGGTCTTTCAGGAAATTTGGATTATCCATCGTTTGGCGTAATCTTCGAAGCTCGTTTTTCAGCTTCCAAACATCACAATGCGTTATACACCTAAGAGGAGACAATGGGGCGCATTTTCTGCATTCTGAATTCAACGTGTGGAGCATCTCTGCTAAATCCTGATTCTTTGATGTGCCTCTAGGTATAGACACTAACGCTCTCATTATATTCACCTGACTGACGGGTGCCCTGACGGGTAAGGAGTGAGAGATTGGGTGAAAAAGACTTTTTTAAAGGAGATCTCCCCGTCATGACACGCGTCATAAAAATATGACACGCGACATATTTATATATGTTTCTAACAGAAATAGAAGAATTGGTGGAACATTTTGCTGTTGCCCTGTGAAGTAGGAGTTCAGACCGTTTTGCCTGCTATACGAGCCCTTCTAGCAAGAATCTTCATGGAAAATCATGGAATGAAAGAACAACAAGTTGCAGAGATTCTCGGCTTGTCCCAATCAGCGATAAGTAGGTACACAACGAAAGAGCGGGGAAATATTATAGCAATCGAAAACGTATCGGAAGTGCAAACGCTCGTTGACAAGATGGTGAACTTGCTTTTGTACAAAAAATCACACCAAACTACTGAAGTTTTGGAGACCTTCTGTCAAATCTGCAAAACAATCCGAGAAAAAGGACTGATGTGCGAACTCTGTCAAAAGAAGTCACGTCAAAAATGGCTAGAAACGTGCGCTTTTTGTCGTTCAATCTAAATTTAAAGGTTGAATTAGCAAAAATAAGGTATTAATGCCTTTCAGATGTGAGAGGAAGAGCACGATTGAGTCGAATTGAGATTGAAGAAATCCTTACAAAATACAAAACCATAGCAATCGTAGGATTATCCAGAGAAGACGACAAGGAGAGCCATAGAGTAGGTGCATACCTAAAAACACATGGCTTCCTTATAATACCAGTAAACCCTTTCGCGGATGAAATTCTCGGTGAAAAAAGTTACAAGAACCTTCTTGAAATCCCACCTGAAATTCAGAAAACCATAGAGGTTGTTGACATTTTCAGACCATCAAAGGAAGTGCCCATAATAGTGGAACAAGCGATTAAGCTGAATGCTAGGTATGGCAAGCCACATGTAGTGTGGATGCAGTTGGGAATAGTTAATGAGCAGGCTGCTAAGGTTGCGAAAAAAGCTGGATTAACCGTAGTTATGAACAAATGCTTGATGATTGAACATAACTGGTTTTTCTAGTTTGAAACTCGCTTTCTTATGCTAAGCCACCTAAGATCAATGACGCAACAGTTGCGATAATCACGATGGCGATGGTCTCAAAGAACGTTATTTTCCAGTTCACCCGGGTTTTTTTCGAGCGGTAACGCACCAGAAAGACGCCAACTATAACGGCGACTATGCTCAAAGACAAGATAACGTCAAGTGGGCTAGGTAAAACGATGAAGGTTATTATGGGTATGCTTCCAGCCATAAAAGTCGTAGTACCACATATTATTGCCGCGGAAAGGTTAGAACGATGTATCTCTTTATCCAATAGTACAAATAGTTTTTTTATTAGAAAAAGCGATTTGTCCCGCTCCTTCTTGTCTGGGATGTCGCTTACGCTGAAATTCATCAGGTTTTGCAGGGTCATAATATCCGCTAGGTCTTCTGTGATGCCACCTAGGAGAAAACTGGAGAAATTGGTTATGGCAACTGCGCTCAAGGTCAGGAAGGCTGCGAAAATCGTTAGCTGTGTTGTCAACGCGGCTATGAACGCGGATAATATTACAACTATTCCAGTTATGGAGCCGTCAACTAGTCCTGCTACAATCTCCATAATAGGTTCTTTCTTCAAAAGGAGGCTTTCCCACTCTTTACCCATTCTTTTGCCTTGCTCAGTTAACTTAACATCGCCGTTATATTCTGTTATTAGCCCTTCTGAAGACATCTCCTTCAAGGCTTTCTCAAGCTCACCCATTTCTATACAAGTGTAGCTCGAACAGACCTTGTCGATTCGGCGTTTAAGCACAAGTTTTCGAATTTTCTTGCCCTTCGCCAGATTCAACAGGACAATTACTCTTATAACATCAGGCAGTTCTTGGATTTCAAAGGACACGCAACACTTCACCGATGCACACGCAAGAAACTTCACTCACACTAATAACTCTTATGCGCCTAACCAAAGCCAAATAACCTTCAAAAGGTTCTTTAACTTTTACAAGTGCTGAATGAGCATCTGTCTTATAGATTGGTAAGGTTTCATTTGAAAGTGAAGCCGGATGGGCAAATCTTGTTCAGTGCGCAAACGCCACATCGAGGTTTCCTTGCATTACATACGCGTCTGCCATGGAAAATTAGAAGGTCTGTGATGTGCATCCATTTTTTTTTGGGAACTATGTTCATCAAATCTTTTTCTATTTTGTCTTGGTTAGTGTTTTCGGTTAATCCAAGTCTCTGAGCGAGTCTTCGTACGTGAGTATCCACAGCTATACCGGCTATGATGCCGTACGCGTTGAACAAAACAATGTTGGCGGTTTTTCTGGCTACTCCTGGAAGCTCAACTAGCTCCTCCATAGTCTTGGGAACTTGCGAGTTATACTTCTCGACGAGTATCTTGGCTGAGTTTTTTAGGTTTTTGGCTTTTTTATTGTAGAACCCTGAAGATTTGATGTCTTGCTCCAGTTCAGCTAAGTCTGCATTTGCGTAATCTTCGGCGCTTTTGTATTTTTGAAATAGTTTCGGTGTTATGGCGTTAATTTGTTCGTCGGTGGCTTGGGCGGAAAGAATTGTAGCTACCAATAGCTCCAAGGGATTAGCGTAATTTAATGCGATTTCGGAGTCTGCATGCTCTTTTTCGAGTAGCTCCATGACTTTCTGCGCTCGAGCCATGGGTTTCAGATTAACTTCGGATCTCTTCACAATCAGCACCAGTATTAAGTTTATTTTTTTCTACAAAAACTTTTACTGTTCACGACTTAAACATATTGTGAGGTGAAGTTTATGAGCATGAGACTTCGGGTTGACGGTAGGAAAATACCCCTTAATGAGTTCGTAGAGAAAATTTTGACTGGTTCAACAGTTGGGGCTGTCACTTCTCTGAAGGGAATAAAAGAGGATTGGAAAAAAATCGAAATAGAAATTTTAAAGTAGAATAAAACGAAAAAATGGTTTATCCGGTCAGGTCGATTCGCGTTTTTATTTCCGCGAACATTTCTTTTTTTGCTTTGCATACTGGACAAGTATACGGTGGTTCATCTCTGAAAACAACGTAACCGCATTGTTTGCAGTACCAAAACTTAGGTTTGCCTTCGGCGGTTGCCCTAGCCTCTTCCTCGGTTGCTGCAGGTTTTTCATCTGGAGCTTTAGCTGCTACGCTGTAGGCTTTTGATTGTTTTTCTAGAGGTCTCCGTTCAGGGACTGGTTTTACTTCAGTTTTGCCTTCGTGCAAGTCTTTTCTGACGTATAGAGCGCAATAGCAGGCGCCAAATTCTGCGACGTCGGGGTCCCGGTAGTCGCAGGGACAGATTATGTCCCTATCAATCTCGAATTCTCCAGATGCAAGTCTACAAGGGCAAGAGGGGTAACCATACCGTTCCTCGTTCCGTTTCAAGCCTTGTAGGAGGCTTTGGAGGAACTGGGGATCAGGGTTTAGGTAGTAACCGTAGGTTCCGGCGTCGGCTTCGGCTCTCTGCCTCACCATTTCTATTTTTATCTCAGTCATAGTCCCAGAGCCTCCCGTAATTTATCTTTGCGGAAACCGGTAATCAACACGTTATCATCTACGATTATTGTTGGATAGCTGAGGGGTCCACCTTTGCTTTGGATGTTCGCGCGAATCTGCTGTTTATCTCCTTCTTCGCACAAGTCCACATCAATGTAATCGTATTCGACGTCGTTCTCTTCCAAAAACTGCTTAGTCATTTTGCACCAACCGCAAGTGCTGAGAGCGTATAAAACAACCTTATGCTGCTTTTTTTGACCTGGAACCTTAGAAAACTGCATGTTCTCACTTGCTATCCTTTGCGTTAACGCGCATATAACTTTTTAGCTGGCATCTGGATTTCACACGAAAGGTTGTTTTTAGCCTTTAATATAGCTAACAATCCCAGATTGAACGATAATTTCAGCGCTTGGGGAAAAAAATTGCCGTCTTGGTTTTGAATCAACTCCACTTTGGCTATCCCGCAACTTATAACGTACCGACCAAGTCCATATTTTTGCCAAAAACCTGTTTGAATAGGAACTTGTCTTTACGATAAGTTTTTCCGACTTTCACAAGCTGAGGCAAGGCTCTACATTACGATTTTTAAGTGTTTCCAGGATGGTTACGGCAGGTCACCCGCTAGCAACTTGCAATCTCGCGTAACTTATCTTAACAGTACAAATGAGTAGAAAACCTAATATTTTCCATTTCCCCTGCACTAAGGATGGTGAAAGTTTTTGCCTATAGACCCTGATTTTCAGAAAAACCGTAAAGTTGTAGGTGAACACAACGGACACAAAGTCTGGGGACCCGTGGAACCGCCAAGAAAGCTGGGAATACATGGAACCAACTCGGCGGTCGACTGGGACATATGCACTGGAGACGGTATATGCATCGACGTTTGCCCCGTATCCCTGTACGAATGGGCAGAAGCGCCTGGACATCCGACTTCTGAAAAAAAATCCGACCCGGTTAATGAACCAGACTGTATCCAATGCCTAGCCTGCGAGATGCAGTGCCCAGCCTCAGCCATAAAAATAACTCCTCCATGAAATAAGCTAAGCGCTGACCACAACGGCGCTCTCCATTTTTTCTGAAACTCCATTTTTAGTACGCAATTATCTCATGCGGTTCTAGCTATGTTTCAGCCTATTTAGAGGAGAGGCGGTTTATCTCCGAGAGACCATAGGTAGCCAATAACTGTGTTTTATCCCCAGCATAGCTTATTACTGACCTTGAAGAGTATTAAGTTGGGAGAATTTTGTTATGGCAAAGACGAATGAGAATTTGAAGTCTGCGTTTGGAGGTGAATCTCAGGCTAACAGGCGATACTTGGCTTTCGCTAGGAAAGCTGAGGAAGAAGGTTTCACGCAAGTCGCCAAGCTTTTCAAAGCAGCAGCGGAAGCCGAAACAGTTCACGCCCTAAACCACCTGAGAATAACTGGACAAATTAAGTCAACCTCGGATAATTTGGACGCTGCGGTCTCAGGCGAAACCTTCGAATTCAAAGAAATGTACCCAACATACATAGACACCGCAAAACAAGACGGAAACAAACAAGCAGCATGGAGTTTCGACGTAGCAAACCAAGTGGAACAAATACACGCAAAACTGTTCACCAAAGCAATAGACGCCTTAAAAAACAAGAAACCAATGGAAAAAGTAGATTACTACGTATGTAGCATCTGCGGAAACACCGTCGAATGCGAAGCACCAGATAAATGTCCAATATGTGGTGCACCAAAAGAAAAATTCTTCAAACCAACATAAAATCCCAATTTTTTTTTAATTTTAACCCACCGCAGGCGGCTTTTCAAAAACATTATATCTCACAATCGCTAGGTTTTTCAGCGATGAAATTTTTGGGTTGCTGGAAATGGTTTACTGGAGTTTTGAAAGAAGCCGAAGTAAACGTCACAGACTCGAACAAAAGCGAAATTGACCAAATTATACACACATACATAGGGGAACAATCCAGCTATGGACGCTGCTCAGCAGATTGGCGCAAAGCCAGCAAAGAAATCAACGAAAACCCTGAAATGAGAAGCGAACTCATCCAAAAACTGAAAGCGCTAACCTAAACCAACAAGCAAAACGCAACATTACTCTTTCCTTTTTTTAATAAAACACTCCTAACTCAAGCACACCTTATATACGATGAAACACCGATTCTACTGCAAGAGGCATGAAATAATGGATAAATGGGAATGCATAGTTTGCGGTTACATATACAACCCTGATAAAGGAGACACGGAAAACAGTATACCAGGAGGAACATCCTTCGAGCAGCTGCCTGAAACCTGGACTTGTCCAGTTTGTGGAGCACCAAAAAGCCAATTTATAAAAAAACAGTAATTTCGTCAACCACCGTGACAAATCGAACAACTCAAATATTTCATAGTGCTTTTTGAAAACTTTATATCTTCTCAGACGAAAGTTTCTATCAGATGCACATGTTTTCAGGCAAAATCAAGAAAAGAGACGGAAGAATCGCCGATTTTGACCCAGGCAGCATCAAAAACGCAGTTCACAGAGCCTTTCTCGCAGTGGAACTGGGAAACGGCGAAAAAGCCGAAAAAGTAACAGCTGAAGTCGTTAAACGTTTAGAAGCAAAATTCCAGAAGAAAATGCCGTCAGTGGAAGATGCACAAGACCTAGTCGTTGCTGTCTTGGAGGAAAAGGGCTACGGCAAAGTTGCCCAAGCATATAGGGACTACCGAAAGAAAAAAGAAGAGCTCAGAACTCTGCGCCAAAAACTCGGGATAGCACCAAAATTAACGGTGAACGCGCTTGAAGTTTTACGGGCAAGATACCTGTTGCGCGACGAAGAAGAAAATCTCACAGAAACTCCAACGCTCCTTTTCCAACGCGTAGCCAAAGCAATAGCCAAAACCGACAAAACCTTCGGAGAAAACCCGGCCAAAACAGAAAAAACCTTCTACGACATGATGACAAGACTTGAATTCCTCCCCAACACACCCACACTATTCAACGCCGGAACTAACATGGGTCAGCTTTCTGCATGCTTCGTCTTACCAGTTCACGACTCACTTGACAGCGTATTTACCACTCTTAAAAACATGGCTCTAATCGAGAAAACTGGTGGTGGAGTAGGCTTCAACTTTTCAACGCTGAGACCCAAAGGTGATATCGTCAGGTCAACAAAAGGTGTAGCTTCTGGTCCTGTGAGCTTCATGCGAATTTTTGACGCTGCTACTGAGGTTATTAAGGCTGGTGGAAAACGCAGAGGTGCCATGATGGGAATTCTTCGTGTGGACCACCCAGACGTTTTGGAGTTCATCACGGCAAAGCAGAATCCGACTTTGCTCTCAAACTTTAACGTTTCAGTTGCAGTTACAGATGAGTTCATGGAAGCAACAACTTCAGATCAAGAATATTGGCTGATTAACCCGCGCAATAGTGAGAAGGTAAAGCAGCTTAAAGCTCGAGAGGTGTGGAATTTGATGGCGCGGTCAGCTTGGGCAAGCGGAGATCCAGGGGTCGTTTTCATAGACGAGATTGGCCGGCATAATCCCACCCCAGAGGTTGGACGAATAGAGTCTACCAACCCATGTGGCGAGCAACCGCTGTTGCCCTATGAGTCTTGCAATTTGGGTTCTATCAACCTTTCGCGGATGTTGGAAAACGGCAAGGTCAATTGGAGCAAGTTGCGTGAGACCGTGAGGAACGCGGTGCATTTCTTGGATAACGTGGTGGACGCGAATGTTTACCCTTTGAAGGAAACTGCCAATATTACTAGAGCTAACCGGAAGATTGGGTTGGGCGTGATGGGTTTCGCGGACATGCTTATTATGATGGGTGTGCCGTATGATTCTGAGGAAGCGTTAAACCTCGCTGAGCAAGTGATGGGGTTCATCGAGGAGGAAGCTCACAAGAAATCCACAGAGATCGCTGAAGCGCGTGGTTCTTTTCCAAATTTTGAACGGAGTATCTGGAAGGACAGGTGCAACGCATTTAGGAATGCAACTGTGACTACGGTTGCTCCAACTGGAACTATAAGCATAATAGCAGGCTGTTCTTCGGGAATTGAGCCGTTGTTCGCTGTGTCTTTCATCCGGAACGTGTTGGGTGGCGCACGGTTGTTTGAAACTAACGTGTTGTTTGAGGCGGTTGCGAAGGCAAGGGGTTTTTACAGTGCCAGCCTTCTTGAGGAAGTGGCGCGGACAGGTTCGGTTCAGAAGATTGTAGATGTCCCTGATGATGTTAAACGGTTATTTGTCACAGCGTTGGATATTGATCCTGTTTGGCATGTTAAAATGCAGGCTGCTTTTCAGAGGTTCACGGATAATGCGGTTTCAAAAACGGTTAATTTGCCATTTGAGGCTGAGGTTGAGGTTGTGCGGGAGATTTACGAATTGGCTTGGCGACTTAAGTGCAAAGGTGTGACAGTTTTCAGGTACGGGAGCAAACCAGAGCAGGTTCTGTACTTTGGGGAGGTCAAAACCAAAGAAGGTGCATTCGTTTCGGCACAGTCTGAATATGCTGGTGGTTGCCCATCAATGAATTGCCCGTTTCCGGGGTGACATGAATGGGGTGCGTCTACTTGTACACTGGTACTGGCGGGGGAAAGACTGCTAACGCGTTGGGTTTAGCGTTACGTTCTGTTGGTCACGGCAAGAAAGTAGTGCTTATTCAGTTTTTAAAGTGGCGGGATGACATAGGCGAATACCTCATCAAGGACAAGCTTGCACCCAATTACGAGATCTATCAGTTTGGGAGGGAAGCATGGCTCGGCGAAGAGGAAAAAACTGAAGCATTTGCTGGAGAAAAATTTGAGGTTGAAAGGGTCAAAAGTCTTGATAAGGAACTTGCAAGTAAAGCGCTAAATTTCGCGAGAAAAATCATGAAGGATAAGAAGCCACATTTGCTTGTGCTTGACGAGATTGGGTTGGCTGCCAATTGGAAACTAGTCAGCGTTAAAGATGTGCTAGAGTTGCTTGACAATGTGCCTGAAGAAACCACTGTGGTTATGACCGGAAGGTTCGCACCGAAAGAACTTGCGGACAGAGCTGACTTCGTTAACATTGTTCAGGCAGTTAAGATGCCGAAAGATTTCAAGCTAACCGAAGGAATCCAATACTAAAACAAGCAAAGTCCTAGCTCGCGGAAAAATTTTCCTCTTCTTATATATGCTCCGCAAACTGCAAGCGCTAATGCCGGAATGTTTTTCTTTTTGTAGATCCTTATGTCGCCGCTGTTCAGCTCAATCGCCAGTGCTATCAAGATCGCGAAATCTGATTTGAAGAGGTCGTCGATTATAGTAGCGGAGTAGTCTTAGCTATTGAAGATGCTAATTGTTTTTATTAATTCAAGGCTTTGGGAAAACCAGCTTCACAATCTTTCTTAAGGCAATAGTTTGATTTTGTGTCCTTGTTTTGTTTTGAATTTCTCGGCTGCGTTGCCCTGATTTAAGGCTATTTCTAGAAAACCATGGCTTCCGATTATGCCTAATGGCTCATTAGGTTTTGTTCCTCCATAAGTTTTACACAAATTAAGTTTCAACTTGGAACCGGATAATTCCACTCTTACTATCCCTTTTACATGGATCTGCGCTACTTCTTGCTCGTTGATGTTAGTTATTATGTTACCAAAACCGTCCACATGCAAGACCTCGCCGACAAGCACGCCGTTTTTTCGCTTAACTTTCGCGAATTCAGGCTTTGCGACTTCGTGGATTTCAGGTCCAAACTCTTCTGGCTTAACTCCGCTCAACAAGTGGGCTGCCGCAGGTGCAAAAACGTCTCTACCGTGGAAGGTGTTCGATACTCTGGGTAACATGAACCGCGGGTTTGCCAGTTCGTGAACGTGCATTATGTTTTGTTTCTCAGCAGCCAAAACTAAGATGCCGTTGTCTGGTCCAATAAAGTAACTTTGCTTGGTTTGTATCAATATGGGGCGCCTTCGAGTGCCAACGCCAGGGTCGACAACTGCAACATGGATCGAACCATTCGGAAAGTACTGCGCCGCAGAAGCCAGCACATAAGCGCCCGTGCGTATATTGAATTTTGTTATTTCATGCGATATGTCAATTATGACGGCGTTTGGGTATATACCTAAAATTGCAGCTTTCATCTCCGCCGCGTAAGGGTCTTTTAAACCAAAATCTGTTGTTAAAGTTGCTATTTTGCTTGGCATAATAATTGATATGCTCATTGTGCCTCTTGATAGTTTTGCTCCACCAACTTTTCAGAGTCCACATATATCTCTGTGAAGTCAACTGATTTATTATTCACTTTATTACGTCTCCTTGAGTACACATCCAACCCTATCATTACAACATAAGGCAGACAGAGATAAAGCACAGCTAGAATGGGATTGCTGAATACGAAAGCAAAACTCAGCAACTGAGCCAGTGATGTTCCCGCATAAATTTCCATTACATCCAATAGTACAAATGCCAAGAAAGTTAGGGTCAAGCACACAAAGAATTGAATGAGCACACCACGTTCTTTTCCGAGAAGAAGCGAGGGAATAACGGATGACAACACGAAGGTCCAGGCGAAGGCATAGACAAAAACAACCATGTCTACTCTGGAGGCCAACCAAAAGCCTATTGATGGAAGAAAGGTGTCAATTTGTGTTACAAGAGTGGTGACCGCTGTTTCTGTAAAGAGTTGATAACTAATCATGAGTGTCCAGGCTACGGAGAGGTATAATGGAGTTGCAAAGACCGCTTTTCCCAGAGTGGCCACCTCCCAATCTCATAGTTATATTAAGTATTAAGCTTTACTATACAATACTCCCTATCGCCAAACTATATCAAAGAACAAAATCCAATACAACAAGACATAACTGAATGGCAGCCAATTTCATAACTCAATTTCTCGAGAAGAACTTAACTATTTAGCCGCCGTGAACAAATGGAACAAGAACTACTTCATCATAATCTTTCAATTCCGTCTCTAGTCCATTTAAGACGCCAATTTCTCTACCATTTACAAGTATCAACGCGTTAAGCCTCGGATCCTCAAGCTGTTGGTCAATAAGACTTCGCTTAATATGAGGCATCTCTCTAATCAGTTCGTCGACTAAGTCTCCTACAGAGTCACAGCCTTTATAGTCTATGGCGAGTTTTTCCGCGCTTGAAAAATGTCGTAAAGCACCGACAAACTTGACAGTTATTGCCATCTTTAGATCCAGCCTAGTTACAAAAGGTAATAGGGTGACGTTAATAAACGATTTCTCACATTTTTCAGGGACTGCATCTAATTAAAAGAATAAACTATGAAGAAGGGAGAATTCGCTCTCAAAGCGATATGCGTCCTAATTTTCGTATCTTTCTTCAGTCAAAGTCTCTACGATGTGAGTGGCTATCTGTACCAATGTATCAGCTTGCTTCATCATAGCTTCGCCGTTTACTTCCTCCAATTGCGCTAGCTGCTGTACGATTCCTTCGATTTCTATGAGAAAACGCAGAACCGAGTCGTTTGTAGGCTGGGCTTTTCTCGCCTCTTCGCGTACAAGAACCTCTATAAAAGCAGGTTCGCCCATACTATAGTATATCGCATTTCGAGCTTTCCTGATTGATTCCAACACCAGACTAGGTGCCATGTAGGGTATCTTTCGTGCTGCTTCCAACTCCGCCTTCGCCTCACGCAGGTATCGTAAAGCCCATCCCTTTCGGTATTCATCCATCATAAGGGTTCCTTTTCCCACATGTGCCTAGGCTGGTAGCTCCTCTTCGTTTTCACTTGGAGAATCGACTTGAGTTGAAGAAATAGTATGTGTAATGTATCCGGCAACTTGGTTCCTCACTTTCGTGGTAGCACCCTCAGTAAGCGTGTCAACTGCACGCTTGTTGTCGTCAAAATTGCTGGAGAATTTTTCTGGAAAACGTGACATTAGTTCTTGACCTAACCTTTTAATATGTTCCGTCTTAACTTTTCCCAAATGCGCTGTTCCTCCGATTTAATACCGCCTTTCCGTCTTCCACCTCTTGAAAGCGTAAAAGCAGTTTTCAATAGAAGAAAGAGGCTTAATTTAAGTTTACGCCTCTAGCAATTTGCCAAACACCTTCAGAATCTAAAATGTTTGCGAAGTAAGTCATTTATACTTAAAGCTTTTAATCTTTTTCATGGAATATCAATATCTGATTGCTTTATGGATTTTCTGACCGAGGAAGAAAGAGAGAATCTGAAAATAGAATACAAGCACATGCATGATGACAACTGGCAAAGAAAAAATGGAATCTGCATAGTGAATTCTATACTTGTTGCAGGCTCACTAATAGTGGCTTTTCAATCAGTTAGTCATAAATCTTTGGCATACATGGTTGCGCTAGCTTTGATGATTACAGCAACCATCATACAAATTACTGCTGGAAGAGCTAGATCTATAACATACAGGAAAATGGTGCAGATAAGGAAAAGGCTGGGGATGACTGAAACTACAAAAATGTACGAATCTGAAATACAAGGAAAATGGTGGTATGTTCTGAGGACTAAGGTAGCCTATGTTCTGTTCCTTTTCCTTATGGTTATATACATATTTTTGTTGTTCAGTGATCTTGGCTTATTGGAGATAACGCTTTCTACAGTAAGCTAAGTTGTGTGCCCATTCTCAGAATCCTATGAAGCGAAAAGGACATCTAAGCATTATTGCACGGGCTCCAAGTTTGATATGCTAAAAATTTTTTACGGGTTTATGGTCCTAATTTCCAGTATGTTTAAATGGATTGCCATATTTTGAACCGCAAAGGCTAAATACAGCTTTAAAAAGAAAAAGAAGCGACGGAGGAGTCTTTATGACTAATTTAGAATTGGCAGTAGCTCCCATGCATAGGTTGTGCAAAAAAGCAGGAGCGGACAGAGTAAGCGAAGCTGCAGCTAAAGAGCTAGCCAAAGCATTGGAGGAAGTCGGCATCAAAATCGCAAAGGAAGCATTGGATTTTGCTATGCACGCTGGACGTAAGACCATTAAAGCTGAAGATATAGAAATAGCCGCCAAAAAAGTCATGGGCAAATAAAATTCCCTCTTTCTTTTTTATTTAACTATATGGTCTGCATTTTACTGCTCAGACAAATAATATCACTCTGCAAATAGTTTCAAAAAACTCCGCGGTTAGACTACTCTAATAGTTTCTACATTAATTGGCTATAACACAGCAAATATGATGTTTTGGCGCCTGCTTCTCGGTAGAGGCTGTCTGCTTGCTCATTTAGAGGCTGAAACAAAGGAGACCTCTTTCTTCTGTAGATCAGGGAGCAATTGTAATCTGATCCGTTAATTCGATTTTGTGGGGCGAATGTTATTTGAATTCGTCTGTGTAGATGCTCCTGAACACATAAACGATAACTGGGACATTCATTATTTCGCGTATGGCATTAAACCAGACCTAATATAAAACGCTGATCCTGCTGCTTGTGCTATCCATATCGCACGGCGTGATTATCGTAAAATAGGTCCCCACCTTCTCATTTGCAATAAGCTCTCAGTTAAATTGCCCAAAAACTACTTCTATCCAGTTATTTTAGCCCTCTATGTCGCCCTTCGCTATCACCAAAATCATTAATATGATGTCAATTCCCATCCAAACTTCTTTAACTTATGTCACTTCCATTCTCTCAGGTTTAAGTTCCAAAGATGTTTCCTAAAAAAACACGCAAGGTAGCAACCCGATTTATATGATTAGCTGTTATTCAAGGAAGCAGTGCTTGAGACATAATAAGAAAAAGAAGATTGAAAAATTGCGCTCAACGGAGCCTCATGAGAACCATTTCAGCAGCTAAAACCATAGGGTCCCATGTCTCATTCAGCGGTGGCGCGTAAGCCGTATCAGCTTTAGCTAACTCCCGCACGGTCATGCCTTTCTGGATGGCAAAGGATAGCGCGTTTATGCGTTGGGTCACGTCTTCGCCCCCAACTATCTGAGCGCCGATTATACGTTGTGATTCCTTTTCGACGACCAGCTTGACTTTTACTAGCAAAGCACCAGGGTAATAGTCCGCTTTCGTTTTGGAGCTTATGGCGCCAGTAACAACTTCGGTTCCTGCTCTTTTTGCTGCTTTTTCTGTTAATCCTGTCACGCCAGCTTCCATTTCGAACAGTCGTGTTACTGCCGAAGCCAAGACGCCTGGGAACTGTGAGTAGGCGCCAGCAGCGTTTACCCCTGCCACTTTTCCATGCCTAACCGCGATTGTTCCTAGCTGTGCACAGACAGCCTTATGGGTAATTAGGTTCGGAGCTTCAGCACAGTCGCCAACAGCGTAAACGTCTTTCACGTCAGTTTCCATCTTGGAATTTGTTTTTATTGCGCGTGTTTCGCCCAGTGGGATGCCAGCTTCAACAGCTAGCCTAGTGTTGGCTCGCACGCCGAAAGCACTGAGGAACAAATCGGCCTCTATTTTTTCGCCGCCCGCTATAATCCCAGTCACTTTGTCGTCGCCGAGAAACTCTTCAACGCATTTCTCCGTGAGAACACACATACCCTTTTCCTGAAGATGCTCCTGAATTATCTTCGCCATGTCCCCGTCAAGCATCTGCGGGAGAATCTGTGGCAACATCTCAACTATGGTGACCTTTAAGCCGCGCTCAATAAATGCCACGCCAGTTTCAAGTCCAATCAATCCCGCACCCATAATCACAGCCGATTTGACTCCGTTATGCATCGCCTCAAGAATTTTTTCTCCATCCTCTAAAGTGCGAAGGCTATGTATGCCCTGCTTTTCACGACCCTTAATCGGAGGCATAAAGGCGTCAGCGCCAGTAGCAATCACCAAGCTGTCGTATTGAAGTGACCCAATAGCGCCTGACTTTTCAACAATGGTAACGACTTTTTCTTTGGTGTCAATGGCTGTAGCTTTTGTCTCAGTCTTCAGATTCAACTTCAACATCTGGAAGTAAGCCGCTGGATAAACAATCAAGTCCTTGAAGCTGGATATCTGCCCACCTATCACGAAAGGTAAACCACAGCGCGAGTAGCCTGCGTTTTTCTCCTGTGTTATTAGAGTGATTTCAGCTGCGCGGTCTTTTTTTCGTGCAGCAGATGCCGCTTCCACACCTGCAGCATTAGCTCCGATAATAAGTATGCGCTTAGGCATCATTTTTTCCTTCATTTGCTTTGGTTTTTGTGCCATTCAACCGCTTTGTCAAAGTCCATCAGGTTAGTTATTTCTGCTTCCAGGTTCGCGGGCCTTACGAGAATCAGCCAGGCTTTGACGTAAGGGTCTTCATTAAGTAGTTCGGGTTGTGATTTGACTTCCCCGTTGACTTCTTCTACGGTTCCGCTTATGGCGGCGACTAGGTCGGAAACAGCTTTCACCGACTCTAGCGTACCATAGGGTTCATTCTGCCTTACTTCTGTTCCTGCGTCTGGCAACTCAGCGTAGACTATTTCACGTAGCTGTTTTTGGGCATAGTCGGTTATTCCCATGCGGACTTTGTCTCCTTCGATTTTTACCCATGCAAAATCGTTTGAGTAGTATAGGCCTTCAGGCACTTCGTAATTATCTACTTTAACCATGTATATGCACCTCTAGATGGTGAATATTGTGGCGGTTCAATGCTTAAAAGTTTTAATGAAACCGTCCTTCATTTGCAAGGAGCACTTTGCGAGTTTAACGCTCTCTTTTACCTTCGATGTAATCTTCTGTCCATTGTTTGGCTGTGGAGTCAGGCACTTGAATCGGTGGGTGCTTGAAGGCGTAAGATGATACGCTGATGAGTGTACCTTTGATTTTTCTGTCCAGCGCTAGTTTGACGGCTCTTATCAGGTCGATTACGACCCCTGCGCTGTTAGGTGAGTCTTCAACTTCAAGTTTGACGTTTATGGTTATAGGGCGGTCGCCGAATTTTCTGCCTTTAAGCGTTATGTAGCATATTTTTTTGTTGTTTAGGAAATGGACGTAATCTGAAGGTCCAATTCTGGTAGGTAGCTCGTAAGGGACGAGGCTTGTGACAGCTTCTGTTTTGCTGATGCGCTTTGTTTTCAGTCTTTCCTCTACAGTCATATTCAGGAAGTCGGTGTCCCCGCCGAGGTTTAGCTGGTATGTCTCGTCAACCATTACGCCTCTGTCCAAGCAAAGCCGCACGAGGTTTCTGTGTAGTATAGTTGCGCCTAATTGGCTTTTTATGTCGTCTCCTGCGACGGGCAAGCCTGCGTTTTCAAATTTTTTGCTCCATTCTGGATCTGAGGCGATAAATTCTGGCATGCAGTTAACGAAGGCACATCCTGCGTCCATAGCGGCTTGGGCGTAAAATCGTGTAGCTTCTCGGCTACCAACTGGCAGATAATTTACGAGCACTTGAGCTTTTGTGTCTTTCAGCACTTGGACTACGTCTGCACTGCCCTCTTTTTTTTCGTTGTAGACGTTGAATACTTCTCCCATGTGTGGGGCCACACCGTCCATGATTGGTGCAGATGAAACTTTCACGTTTAAGTATGGGACTTCTGAGATTTTAACAACACAGTTGGGCGGAGTAAATATGGCTTCGGAGAGGTCTTTTCCGATTTTGTCTTTGTTTACTTCGAAGGCAGCGACGAATTTTATGTCGCTTATGTGGTATCCACCAAAGTTAACGTGCATTAGTCCTGGGACGGTAGTGTTTTCCTTTGCGCCTTTATAGTATTGGGTTCCTTGAATTAAGGCTGATGCGCTGTTGCCAACGCCCACGAGTGCTACACGGATTTCTGGCAAATCTGAAACCTCGATAACAGTTAATAGTGAAGGCTTAATGTCTGCCTGCTCTATAACTTTTTTCCTAAACTGTGAATTTTTTTAGTCGTGTTGGTGGAGACCCGTTTCTAAGCATCGAGTACTTGATATTGGCTGTTATTGTGACTGCTATTGTTGCAACTGGAGTTACTGACTTTATTCTTTTGTAAACAAAAGAAACATAACACCTTACATAAAGAAGCAGAGGAATATCCACCAAGAAATTATGTTCTTAGAGATTTTCGATATTCCCTGAGCTTCTGCATGTCAAAGTCTATGGTCATTACCAAGTCTTCGATCGTGTCTGAGACTTCTTGTTCTATGCCCCATGGGCTGATGAAGGCACTTCTTCCACCGCGGGCGTTTGAGCTGACGTTGCCCACTTTCACTACGTAGATGCCATTTTCCGTGGCAAGCTTCTCGGTTAGCGGATGTCCCTTAACGTGCGGGTGGGTCCCCATGGCGGCTACAGGCAGGAATACGAGTTCGGCGCCCAAGTCAACAACTGCTTTTATGGTGGGAGGGTCGAACATGTCAGCGCAAACGAGCATGCCAACTTTGCAGTGTTCCGTGGTGAAGACACTTGGCTTGTCTCCGCGGCTCACGCCAGCTTTTAATTCTGTGCTAATAGGGTTTCTTTTCCAGTATTTTCCGATGAGCTTGCCGTTTCGCCACAGCGTGCTCGTGTTGTAAAATTTGCCTTTGTCTTCTTGGAGCACGGTTCCTCCTAGAAGATAGATATCTTTAAGTTCTTTGCTTGCGTCTGTTAGGAAGCGGTTTGTTGGGTTATATGTTTCTCTGCTGATCTTTTCTGCAGAGTTAAACTGTTCCATGTTATTTGGAACTGAGAAATATTCTGGAAGTGCGATGAATACGGGTTTTTGCTCGGCAGCTTTGCGGATTGAGGTGGCAGCTGCTTCCAAGCTGCTTTTTAGGGAGTTGCGGACTTTCATGTGTATTAGACTTACTTTCAAACCCTTTCACCTTGTCGCGCGTGTTTTGTTGTTCTGAACTATGTCTTCAGTAAGAACGCAACCTGAAAACTTTTAAACTTAACTGCTTAACAGCGAATTACCTGAAGCAGGTTTCTCCGGGATGCATGTTCAATACTTAAGCCTATTTCCAAACATATGTTTATATTTTATGCGATTTTATATGCATACGGATAAATTTAAATACCACGAGACGGCAAACAATGTTAATCGCGAGGGAAAAACGTGACATTAAATCCACAAGAATACAACAAACTTTTGCCTGAAGTTCGAACCTTGGTGAACAAGGTTGTAGAAAAAAACATGGGTGATTCCATGCTGTTTTCAGCTGGAACAGACACACAAATCATAGCCTACGAGGCAGTGAAGTACAAACCCAGCCTCCCCTGCTTGACGATGCATTTCAAGCATGGAAACCCGAAGGACACCGAATACGTGAAGAGAATGGTTGCTTTCCTGAAGCTTAACCATGAAACCCATGTGTTTGGTCGCGACGAAGTCCTCAGCAACGCCCCCAAAGTAGTAAAAGCCCTGAAAAAGTTTGACCCAATGGAAATAAGAAACAGCATGCCAGTTTACATAGGCTTAACAATCCTCAAGGAAAAAGGCTTAAAGAGTGTTTTTACGGGCGACGCGTTAGATGAGCTTTTCGGGTATCCATGGCAATTCCACCTGCCCGAAGCCGAGTTCGCACAGAAACAGAAGGAGATGTGGGCGGAAATGAGCTTCTCCTCAATATCCATGGCAGCGTCTCTAGGAATGAAAACTACGGCACCTTACTTAGATCAGGAATTCATGGAGTGGGCGAAAAAGCTACCAATCAAGTTCAAGATCAATATGCGCGAAGGCGTGAAATACGGCAAATGGATAATGAGAAAAGCGTATGAAGGAGTAATACCGGAAGACATCATTTGGCGGCCTAAAGCACCCCTTGAGGCGGGAACAGGAACCGAAGTGTTGCGAACTTACTTCAACGACATGATTTCAGAGGTCGAGTTCGAGGAGAAGAAGAAAAAGATTCTCGCAGAAGACAATGTGAAAATTCAGGACAAGGAGCAACTACTGTACTACGAGCACTTCAGAAAACTCATTGGAAAACCTGAAGAAGTCTACCCTGACAACGGCGGAATCCAATGCCCGTACTGCAAAAGCTACATTAAAACAAAAATCCAGTTCTGCAAGATATGCGGCGCCTACCCCATCTAAACCATCATTCCTCCATTATCTACAGCTTCCAGCCGTCACCTGCAGCTTGAGCAAGCCTTTTTCTTTTGGAAAGACTTAATTCCATATTAAGCGGACAATTTCCGTAGGAGATGCGTACCTTTGGCTAGGCTTTCGGAACTGAAGTTTGCGATGGGAACTTCGATATTCATAGCCTCCTTCATTTTCGGCATATTCGTGCTCGGAATTATATTTCTCCTGCAGTATTTTGTTTTTGGGTTTAACTTATGGATAGGTTTACTTCTCACAATGGGCGGCATAGGGCTCTTAATTGTTCTACAGTACTTGATAGGACCAGCGATTGTAGCAGCCACTACGCGGTTGCATTATCTTAAGCCAGGGGAGAATCCATGGCTTGAATCAAATGTCAGGGAATTGGCCGACAAAAGTGACATACCTATGCCCAAGCTGGCTGTAGTGCCAGACAATACGCCAAACGCCTTTGTTTTCGGAACATCCTCAAAGAGCGCTACGCTTGCCGTACATGAAGGTTTGTTGAGGAACTTGAACCAAGATGAAACGCGAGGCGTGATAGCGCATGAATTGGGTCACATTAAGCACAAGGATTTCATTGTCATGACGGTCCTTTCAGCGTTGCCATTGATAGCGTATATGATAGCGCAGTTTGCACTGCGAGCAGGAATGTATAGTTCCCGTTCGAGGGGAAGAAACAAAGAGGGAAACGCAGGCGTTGCACTATTAGCCATAGGCGCCATCTCGTTTGCAGTTTACATGATAACTTTCCTCAGTGTGATGCGCCTTAGCAGACTCCGCGAGCATTACGCTGACGCTTATTCAGCTTATTTGACGGGTTCGCCGCGAAGTCTGGAAAGCGGCCTCGCCAAGATTACTTATGGCTTGTCAATTTCACCTAAAGCTCCTGAGGGCGCTCGAGCTTTTTACATAGGAGACCCAGCACAGGCTAAGCAGGAGATACATCAGATTATGGAGAGTAAGACGGAATACGACTTGGACCATGATGGAGTGCTGGATGAGCGTGAACTGCACTTGGCCATGGAGAAGGAATCCAAGTCTACGTGGGTGACAATGAACAGCTGGTTCGCCACCCACCCACCAACGTTCAAGCGGATACTGCTGTTGAGGGAGATAGAAGAGGAAATGGAAACGGGAAAGTACACGGTCGATCGAGTCTACGATCACGTTTGATATGAAAATTTTGCTGTACCGGAAGCGAAGACTAATACTTGCCCTTATAATGGCGATTTCTACCGCAAGGCCCCCTTTGCTCTGTTCAACTTTTAGCGCCCAGAAAAACTGACGATATTATCAAATATTTTCAGCAAAACTTACACATTTTTGGATAGTCTTTAATTTTAGGTGGTGAAATATTGGTCCGATAATTAATAACGGAGACAGAACATTAACTCTAACAATAGTAAGTTTTGCATCAAATCAATTCTTGAACATGACCTTTCAAGTTTATTTTTCGTCTATATTGCTTAAATGAGTTGGTAGACTTGGAAAATGAACTGCTTTCTTGGTAATTTTTGTCGAACAAGTTTCATTTTTTTCGCAAAAAAGATAGCATTTTATAGCTGTTTCCTTGTCTAAATAACCGTGACCGCATTTTTCACACTGAAAAAACTTCTTTTTGCTGACGTCTTTTTCCTTTGCCATAGAATCTTCCCTAAACTATGTTATACTTAGAATCTTAAAGATGTTTCCTTAATAAACAAAAAGGGTGACTTCCCCATAAAACCAAATATCCGCGCTTGGTCTTCTTGGCATATAACCTATGTGCTGAAAAGCAAAATAGACTAGCTGCTCTTACAGTGGCTCTGGCTCTGATCACCCTTAATTGTATCTGCATGTCTGTAGAGACATATCCCTGAAAAACTTCATGGTTTTGAAATTTATTTAACACGAAGACTAATATCTTTCATTTCTTGCTTTATTTCTTAGAAAACATCGAGTGAAAAGAAATGCGGTACTGTCCAGAATGTGGTGGAGACATGCAGTATGCGATAGCCACTAAGCATTATATCTGCAAAAGTTGCGGCTTGTCGGTGACCCAACAAGAATTGTGGGAACTACGGGAAAAATTGAAGCCTAATTTTGAAACAGCTGAAGAAGAAAAGCAGAAAGAGAGAAAAGAATACTTGAAATGGTGGCTTAGCAAGAAAAAATAGGCGCACAGCTTAATTCTTATGTGCGGTTGATTAGCAAACAGTATAAAGAGCATAGCGCTTACTTTTCTTTTGACGAGCTTGCCTGAAACGTGAGAGTTATGACCGATGACATAGAGATAATCTGCGTAGGAACCGAGTTGCTAATAGGTAAAACGTTGAACACGAATGCTCAGTGGCTGGGCAAACAAGCCACAGCTCTGGGAATAGCCGTTAAGCGCGTAACAGTCGTAGCTGACGACGTGAACGAAATCGCAAAAGCAGTCCGAGAAGCTCTCTTTAGAAAACCGCAATTCACGATTACATGTGGAGGACTGGGACCAACTTTTGACGACAAAACGTTAGAAGGTATAGCAAAAGCACTTAGCCAAAAACTTGCAGTCAACATGGAAGCGTTGAAAATGGTCAGGGAAAAATATGAAGCGTACAATAGAGAAAAAGGAACGGAAACAGTAGAACTTACTCCCTCGAGGATGAAGATGGCAACGCTACCGAAAAAAGCTGAGCCGATTCCTAATCCTGTCGGAACTGCACCTGGAATTCAGGTAATCTTGGATAAAGCAATGTTGATAGCTTTGCCAGGCGTTCCTTCAGAAATGAAAGCTATTTTTTACGAAAGTGTAATGCCGCTGCTCAAGGAGGCAACAGGTGAAAAAGCTTTTTATGAACAAGGCATTTACGCTGGCGGTATTATGGAGTCAAATTTGGCGCCACTTATAGACAAAGTGATGCTGGATAATCCGGGTGTTTACGTGAAATCGCATCCTAAGGGCAGAGAAAGCGATCCTCACATTGAAATTCACTTTTCAACTATTTCGAAGGACGCTGAGAGGGCTGAGGAAGACCTGAAAAAAGCGGTAATGCAACTTTCTAGTTTGGTGAGGGAAGTCGGTGGCAAGATTGTAGTTTACGGGTGATTGGTGTTAGGTATTTTCTGTAGTAATCTGTTGTTCATAATGCCTAATAATAAGTCGTGAATAGTAATATTCGAGAAACAATGAAATCTAAGACGGCAAAAGTAACAATACTATTCACAACAACATTCATTCTATTCTCCACGATCTTTCTGGCCACGGCGCAGGACCAGACACTCTCATATCACCTTCTAAACCATTTAAATGGTAACGTAACATACGAGCTTAACGTAGTGGTTCCAGAAACTCTGAAGGAATATTATGCGGAAAGAAGTCACAGCTTGTCTTCAAGCAGCGAATTTTCAAAATTCGTAACGCCTTATGCTTTGCAGCCCATAGCAGACAGACTCTGGGATATCTATGACGAAGAAGAGGACTTCGCCAACGGAGTTCTAATGATGGTGCACCAAATAACCTATGTAGAGACTGCTCCGGGGAAATTCCCTGTTGAAACAATGGTAGACGACCAAGGCGACTGCGACCTTTTCTCTTTCATTGCTGCCTCGGTAATTGAAGCTGGTGGCTTGGAGGTGGTGCTTTTGTATTATGAAGAGCAAAGTCACATGAACATCGGAGTCCACCTTTCTAGTGCCCCAGAAGACACAAGGGACAGCGTTTTTTATGTGACGCAGGATGGCAAGAGATATTATGTTGCAGAGTGTACGGGCGGAAACTGGGAAGATGGGTGGAGAGTCGGGGAGTGTCCACCAGATTTGAAAGAAGTCTCCGCTGAGGTAGTTACTCTAGACAATGCTGAAGAAGTGGCGCCTGGTCAGGTTTCCGCGAGCTTCACGGCAATGGAGCCAAGTAGGCTGTCTCTGGAAGTTTCACCAATTATCTCTATTCAAAATACTGCAATAATTATCGGCGGTCAACTTTTCCCTCAAATTCCGAATCAAAACATAACGCTTTATGCGAAAATTAATAGTGTTGCTTGGACGGTAATAGGCACCGTAATAACAAAGTCAGATGGCGGTTTCGAATACGCTTGGATAGCTGACGTTTCAGGCTCACATGCTATACGAGCTGGCTGGTCGGGCAATGCGTTGTACACAGGCGCAATGAGTTCAGCAAAAAGTGCAACAGTTATACCTCTATTTTTAACTGCGCTAATAAGCATCGCTGTCATAGCGGCGGTTGTAGGCATCATCGCAATTCTCGTGGCAAAACATGGGCGACAACAATACCTTGAACCTCCTGAACCACAACCTTGGTAAAGCTGATTCTGTCTCTAATTCAGTTGCGCGTTGAAACAGTTTTGCAACTAGCTACTTGGAAAAGACTTTAGTCACCTATTTAAAAAACTATGGCAAGTGCTTATCAAGTGGGCTTTCAAATTTGTTACTCTATATTTCCGGTCGAAACCTTCATAAATGAGAAGCGTTGATAAGACTGTGCCTTTAAAGGGTGAGGCTAATATGTCCAAACCATTCTATGTAAAATTTGAAGTGCCAAAAGAAATAGTAGACGCGGCCTATGAAGCCCTACAAATTGCTTCAAAAACAGGCGTAGTCCGAAAAGGAACAAACGAAGCCACGAAAGCGGTTGAAC
>WOR8_10001994_pt1 | contig 24862 bp, 25 predicted proteins | sample DeeMarSeWOR38_10_FD_19890 | JGI IMG/M metagenome (IMG submission 19890) | reverse complement strand
CGTCGCTTCGGTTTCGTATAACGAATGATCGCTGCGCTTATTGACCAGCCGTCCCTGCCAGATTTCTCCCCGTTGCAGGGTGTCGATAATAGAGTTGAAAAATGTTTTCGATTTCTGTCCACTGTCCAGCAATCCAATGTCACCGCCGATGACTTCATCGCGCGCATACCCGGTTATCTTCTCAAAAGCGGGGTTGACATATTCAATTTTACCTGCCGGATCGGTGACGATAATGGATTCCGCCGCATGTTCAACCGCGGTCACCAGTCGTGACTGCTCTTCTATGGCGCGCTTGAACCCGGAGACGTCAACTGCAAACACAGCAAACCCGCAATCTTCAGCTGCGGGGTTCAACGCTGCCACTTTGAGGCGAACCGCAAAGGTCGCGCCTGACTTTGTTTTGGCCAAGGTTTCGAAACTGGTGGAGGTTTTTCTGTCAAAACATTGCTTGATGGATGTTTGCTGTTTTGCCGTCAGATCAAACAACTTTTCAAGCGAGTCCCCTTTTATGTCAGATCGGTTAAAGCCGCATAATTGCAATGCAGAGCGGTTGGCATACGTAATCCGCCCATTGCCATCGGTGGCGATGGCGAGACCGTCAAAATGATCAAGCATAGAGGCGATCAAGGCAATCTGATCGGCATGCAGGAAATGCGCTTGGTGGGGGTTGACTTTTTTTTGGGGGGTTACATTGGCCATAGTTTCTTTCGGCTCCATTTCTCCACCCGGTTCAATCCGGTCTCTGGTTTGGTGTCATTTGATGGCAGCAATCCATTCATCGCTAATGCCTTCATTCCCAAACCGACCGTCGATACGCGCAAGAACCATTAGAAGTGGTTTCAAAACCCCATCTCAGGCCCAATGGCTGCGTTGCAGACCTCCGGTAAATGCTCACATACCCATGTATGCTGCGCTTTCCCGGTCGGCCTGACGCCTTGCCCTTGAACCTGATCTCAGGTTTTGAAACCACCTCTATCCATTAAGCTATGGTGCGGGCTGGCGCCCGTTAAACAAAATCCCCCCTGAGCTGACCTATCGCATTCATTCCATTATGGCAAATATTTGCATATAAATCAATATATTTGATGCTGTTAACCCATCATTTTAATTCTTTCAAAAGTGGCGTTATCCAGCGGCTCATTCCATTTTACATTTATCAAATATTCATTGAACATCTGGCTGTGGATGCCGACAATTCTGCCGTCTTGATCGATTTTTAATTCAGGGATGGCCGCCGGCCGCGTAAATTTAATATTGAGACGACAACCCAGCAGTAATGCGGCCGATTTTGCAGAGGTATTCAGAATAAGCGATATCCCGCTGGCAGAAATATCAGAAAGATCGCCTTTAAAACTCTTCATTCCGCGTCTATCCATAATTCGAATAATTGCTTTGCCGGATAAGGCATAGCGCTCGTTTACCCGGCGTTCGAGCTCCTTTTTTTGCAGCAACGCTTTTATGGGTTCCCGTTGGGCACAATAATCCTGCAGTTTATTCGCCAGGTTGGGAGCCTCGGTCCGCCAGTTTTGTAGAACCGTTTTTTCCAAAAAACTTAATTTGACCGCTGAATGGGCGGTGATGGATGTGGTACAGGTTGAATGGGTAAAAAAAGTGTCATCGCCGGCAATATCACCTGGGCGCAGCGTTTTCAGAAAGATGCCGTGTTGATCTTTCTGATAAAACATCTTTACCTCACCGGCATTTATGAAATACAAATTCGAATTGATATCACCCTGCCGAAAAATAGTCTGCTCGGTTTCATAGTTGGCTGATTTCGTGCCATAATAAAAGGCAATCGTTTCTTCTTTTGTCAATTTATCATAGAGATGGGACCAGACATGCCGATGGACCTGATCGATGGCGGCGATTTTGGCAACCTCGATGATTTCGGCGGATTTCACAATCTCGTGTAACGCCATGGGATCCACTTCGATAAGCTTTTCCCGCAATGCATCTGCCCTTGAAAAATGATTCGCGTGGGCATGCGATGCGATCAAGTCAAATAGCAATTTAACCGCTTGCGCTTTTTTATTCTCCTTCAGATACTTCTCCAGCAGTTTTTCCTGAGAAACGACATCTTCCATTTTTAATTTTAGCTCATTTGGTTTTGAGTTGATCCAATACCTCCTCGGCCGCCTCGATGGTCCGATCAATGTGTTCGGTGTCGTGAGCAATGGAGATAAATAGCACTTCAAACTGAGACGGAGCGATATAGACGCCCTTTTGGCGCAGCCCATTGTAAAATGCAGAGAATCTATCCAGATCAGAGGTTTTGGCATCATCAAAATTTTTAACTTCTTTATCGTTGAAAAAGAAACCGAGCATGGAACCGACACGGTTGGCCCGTGCCGGTATGGCTGCCTTTTTAGCGGCCTGTTCCAGCCCCGACAAGAGGCGATCTGCTTTTTCATCCAGGGCCCCATAAAAGCCGTCTTTTTGGAGTTGTTCAAGGGTTGCAATACCGGCAGCCATGGCCACCGGATTGCCGGATAACGTTCCCGCCTGATACACAGATCCTTGCGGTGCCACTTTGGACATCAGATCGAGCTTACCGCCATATGCGCCCACCGGCAGTCCGCCTCCAATAATTTTACCAAAGCAGGTCAGATCCGGATAGACCCCAAACAGGGTCTGAGCGCCGCCATAGGCGACCCGAAAACCCGTCATAACTTCATCAAAAATAAGGATGGCGCCGAATCGGTCGGCCAACTCCCTGAGCATTTCCAAGAAACCTTTTTCAGGAAGCACCAATCCCATATTGCCGGCAATCGGCTCGACGATGATACAGGCCACAGAATCCCCCTGTTTTTCCATAACGCTCTTAAGGCATTCCATGTCATTGTAAGGAAGTGATAACGTATGCCGGGCAATCGATTCGGGTACGCCCGGACTGCCGGGAATGCCCAGAGTAGCCACACCGGAGCCGGCAGCCACCAGCAGGGTATCCGCGTGCCCATGATAACAGCCATCAAATTTTATAACGATATCCCGCTGGGTTGCACCTCGCGCCAATCGCACGGCGCTCATGGTGGCTTCGGTTCCTGAATTGACCATACGCACCATCTCAACGGATGGCACCGCCGCAATCACCTTTTCCGCCAGCTGCACTTCCAGATCAATCGGTGCCCCAAAGCTGGTTCCGCGTTCCAGCACAGATACGATGGCGTCCATGACCGCCGGGTGCCGGTGCCCAAGGATCAGGGGTCCCCAGGAGCCGATGTAATCAATATAGCGATTGCCATCTGCATCGAAAATCAGACAGCCTTCGGCGTGATCGATAAAAATGGGTTCGGCCCCGACCGATTTGCAGGCCCGCACAGGGCTGTTGACACCGCCGGGGATTAAATTCACAGCGCGATCAAACAATTCAAGAGACGTCGACAGGTTCATTGGCATGCCATCCTTTCATTTGAAAAAGAGTTGACATTTCTGATGTTTATGGAAAATATCAGATAGCAGGTGCAAGGTCAAGCAAGGCAGAAGATACGGTTTGCCGGTTGAGCCCGTTGAAATCGGAAAAAGGCCTGATTTTATTTTTTTGCGGGTAAACGGGCGCACCAGAACAACGCGCTCAACCTCGTATGATGTGAGCATTTTCGTATCGAAATCCAGCCATTGGATCAGAGATAAGGCTTGCAGGCGGATTTAAAAATGAAAAAGACAAAATCGACCCAAATACTTGCCAAATTCATTGCTTATATCCTTGAGCGCCGACCGGATGAATTCGGGCTGGTCATCGATTCGGAGGGATATATTAAAATCAAGGAATTATTAAAAGCACTCAACGAAGAAAAAGAATTCAGGCATGTGCGCCGGTCTCACCTGAATGAAATCCTTTACAGCATCGCGAATCCGCCTTTTGAGATTGCCGACAACCGTATCCGTGCAAAAAATAGAGACCTTCTCCCCCGGCCGGATATAGCCCGTGATCTGCCCAAGCTTTTATACACCTATATTCGCCGGAAAGCCCATCCTTTCGTGACGGACAAGGGTATTTTCCCGACCGGGTATCATCAGGTTGTTTTGGCCTCCAAACGGGATTTAGCCGAAAGAATGGGAAAACGAAATGACCCGCAGCCGGTAATCCTCACAGTCCACGTGCAAAAATCACTTGATAAAGGCGTTCGGTTTTATCAAGCCGGTGGGCTGCTTTTTCTGGCGACCTCCATACCGCCAGACTGTTTTAGCGGACCGGCATTGCCGAAGGAAAAGCCCGAGAAATTAAAACAGGAACAAATCCATAGCGCCAAACAACCCGAAGCCGCGGGCAGTTTTCTTATCGATTTGGTTAGCGCCGGCAATCAACAGACCTTCGGTGGGAAGTCAAAACAAAAGGAACACGATTGGAAAGGGAAAAAGAAGCGGATGAAAAAACAAAAACGGAAAAGAGAACGCCCTCCCTGGCGGCGGTAAAAGGCCGCTTGGTGGCCTTTTGTTATTCGTTATCACTAGCTCAACTAGGCAGAGCACCTGACTCTTAATCAGTAGGTTATAGGTTCGATTCCTATGTGGCCCACCAAAACAAAAAAGCTTTCGGGAAGTTAACCCTGAAAGCTTTTTTTAGACCAGGCAGAATCCCAGAAGGGTCCCAACCAATCCGATAAACACATCCGCTGTATCCGGTGTCCGATCCGGCATGAAAAATTGAACCCCCTCAATAATAAAGGGATGGATCAGTATCAGGCCCAAATAAGGGTATTTGAAGCGCTTAAATGTTGGATATGACAATGCCATCATCATACCCAGTATGAAATGTTGCAGTGTGGCTTCGTCAATCATGGGTTTCACTTCCTCTGTTTAATCTTGGCCTTGGGACCATAAATAGTATAAAAATCGGCTTGGAGACAAGTCTTAAATCGGCTTTTTAAAATAATATAAAGTTTAGCAGAAATTTGGCTTGACACTTTATTTGTAACAATGTTAAAAAATTAGTTTTTAATTTCAATGCCAAACAACGGCATTACATTCCTTGCTCTGGATTAAAACAGGGCTTTATTAGCCATAAGGAGGTTTTATGAGACGATACGAAACCATTATCATTGCGGATCCAGATCTATCCGCTGAACAAAGAGATCCATTATTGCAAAGAGTTAGCGATGTTGTAAAACAGGGGGACGGATACCTGGCATTAACCGATGAATGGGGTGCCCGAAAACTTGCCTATGAAATAAAAAAGAAAAATCGTGGTTATTATATCCGATTCGATTTCTGTGGAACCGGGGCGGTGGTAAACGAAATGGAGCGGTTTTTTCGTATTGACGACCGTGTGTTGAAATATATGACGGTTTTGCTCGATAAGGCTGCCGATATCGAAAAAATTAAAGAAGAAATCGCCTTAGCCCAAAGCAACGCCGCAAAGGCTAAAGAACAAGCCGAGGCTGCCGCAGCACCGACGCCTTCGGAAGAACCGGCTGTAGCGCAGGCCGAGGCTGCCGAAATACCGACACCTTCGGAAGAACCGGCTGAAGCGCAAACTGAGGCTGCCGAAATACCGACACCTTCGGAAGAACCGGCTGAAGCGCAAACTGAGGCTGCCGAAATACCGCCGCCGCAGGAGCCGGCTGAAACCGAAGAAGGACAGGCACCTGAACCCGAGGCCGGTCAAAGCGAAGCCGCCCCAACAGAAACTGAAGAGGAGAAAAAATAAAATGGTTGCCAACGCCCGTCATACAAGTCGAAGACCAAAAAGAAAAAAACGCATCTATCACCGGCGTAAAGTTTGTCGTTTTTGTGCAGATACAAGCTTGATAATTAATTACAAAGATCCCAAGGCATTGAAATATTTTATTACCGAACGCGGAAAAATTATTCCCAGACGGATATCCGGTTGTTGCGCAAAGCATCAACGAACTCTGACGCATGCCATCAAACGCTCACGGACCATTGCTTTGCTGCCCTATGTCGGATCCATAGACTTGCATTAAACAATCAACCACTTCTAGATGCCTCACCTGGAGGTCATAATATGAAAATCATTTTAAGAGAAACGATTGATTCCCTCGGTATCATCGGCACTGAAGTCCGTGTGGCAGACGGTTATGCCCGCAATTACCTTTTGCCTCAGAACAAGGCGGTTGTCGCCACTCCTCAAAATCGCAAAATGCTCGAGCAGGAAAGCGCCAAATTTGAGCTCCAGATCGCCAAAGAGCGTAAATTGGCCGAAGAAATGGCCCAGAGGCTCGAAGGAGTGGTTTGTAAAATTGCCGCTAAAGTTAGCGAAGAAGACCGCCTGTATGGTTCCGTTTCGGTACGCGATATCGTCGATACGCTCGCCAACCAGGACATCGTTGTTGAAAAACGGATGGTTCTGCTAAAAGAACCCATCAAGGCAATTGGGTCCTATAATGTTCCGATCAGGGTATACAAAGATGTCGAGCCTGAAATTACCGTTGAAATTGTACCGGAATAACTTGTAGTTTACATTTGATGCCTGGGTGTGTATTTTAAGATCACCAATGCATGGGTAAAGCCATTAGAAGTGGTTTATCAATTTAGCTGAGTTTAAGCCCATTCAACCTTTAGCCCATTTCCAACCCATTGCACCGATTGGAACCTATGGCAGATCAACAGTTGCAAAGCCAAAAAGATCCATCACTTTACCGTCTGCCCCCCCAAAGCATCGAGGCGGAAGAATCCCTGCTTAGCGCCATCCTCGTCGATAACAATACATTGCTGGATGTTATCGAAATTCTTTCCACCGCCGATTTTTATCGAACCGCGCATCAAAAAATATTTGCGTCCATTATGGACTTGTTTGATCGGGGTGAGCCCGTTGATCTGGTTACACTGGCCAACAATCTAAAAGAAAAAGGCCATCTGGACGCGGTCGGCGGCGCCAGTTACCTGGCACGACTTGTAGATGCGGTGCCGGTGGCAGTCAATGCCCAGCATTATGCCAAGATCGTTGCAGACAAGGCGTCCTTGAGGCGTTTGATTGAAAAAGCCAATGCCATTACCAAACGGTGTTATGATGACCGCGGAAATGTCGATGATATTATTGACTTTGCCGAGACGTCCATTTTTGAGATTTCAGAACGAAAGTCCAGTCAAGCCTTTTATCCGCTCAGTCGCCTCATCATCGGCAATATTGAAACCCTGGAAGAAAAACAGGGCAACAAGAGCTTGGTCACCGGCGTCCCCATGGGTTTTGGCCACCTGGACAACCTGACTTCCGGATTGCAGAATTCAGACCTCATCATTCTCGCCGCCCGTCCGAGTATGGGCAAAACCGCCCTGGCCTTGAATATCGCCAGAAATGCTGCCGTTGATGCCAACATCCCGGTGGCCGTATTCTCGCTGGAAATGTCAAAAGAACAATTATCACTGCGAATGCTGTGCGCAGAGGCCCGTCTGGATTCATCCCGCCTGAGAGGCGGCTTTTTCAGTATGGATGACTGGCGCCGGCTAACCGATGCTGCCGGCGTTCTATCAGAATCACCTATCTATATCGACGATTCCCCTGTCCTGACGGCGATGGAAATTCGGGCAAAAGCACGCCGGCTTAAAATGGACAAAAATATCGGACTGATCATTATCGACTACCTGCAACTTATGAAGGCCCATCGCAGTTCAGAGCGCAGGGATCTTGAAATATCAGAAATGTCTCGTTCGTTAAAAGCATTGGCCAAAGAGCTTGAGATTCCGGTTTTAGCGTTGTCCCAGCTCAATCGTATGTTGGAACAGCGCAATGATAAACGTCCGAAACTATCTGATCTGCGCGAGTCCGGCGCTCTTGAGCAGGATGCCGATGTGGTCGCATTTATTTACCGAGATGACGTGTACAATCAGGATGAAAATAACCCTCTGAAAGGAACGGCTGAGATCATTTTAGCCAAGCAGCGCAACGGACCCACCGGAAAAGTCGTCCTCACCTTCTTGGATGCCTATACCCGTTTTGAAATTTTAGCGCCGGAAGATATGGTGGATAATATTTAGGTGCGATGAAAAGGCTTTTTGGAAATACCGCCGGTCTTAAGGCGAATCAAATCCGACGACTTGAGAACTTTTACCGCCGCCGCATTCAACCCCAATTCTTAATCAGCCCTGAGCTGGCCCGCGATCTGAGCAGCCTGTCCTATGAAATCCGTCGTCAGATCGGTCTGCTGGTCAACCGTCAGGGTAAAGTGGCTTATGTGATCGTCGGCGATCATAAAAAAATCATCATCCCATCAGTCAGTGAATACCGGGCGGCTCCCGGTCGCTTGAAAGGGTTACGCTGCATCCACACCCACCTGGCCAATGAACCGCTGACCGACGACGATCTTACCGACTTGAGCCTGTTGCGGCTTGACATGATGGCAGCCGTCGCCAATGGTGAAGCCGGTTTAGCCAAACAGATCTTCGCAGCCCATATTCTTCCCAAAAACCCCGACGGTGATCCTTACCGCATCCTTCCCCCTCTGCCGCCGTCTCAACTGGATATCGACTGTCTGGCAATGATACAGGCGTTGGAAGCCGAACTGGCGCGCCGAAGCAAAGGTCAGGCTGCCGATTCTGACAAAGACAGGGCATTGCTGGTCAGTGTGTCTGCAACTTCGAAACAAAATGCCCTTGAATCGCTTGCCGAGCTAAACTCACTGGCAAAATCGAGCCGAATCGAAATCGCCGGCACGGTGATCCAGCAACGCAAGCAAAAGAAGGCTCAATTTCTGATCGGCCCCGGGAAACTGCAGGAATTGGCAATTCTGGCATTGCAAGAGGCGGCAACCGTTATCATATTTGATCAGGAATTAAATCCTTCCCAGATCCGAGCCATTACCGACCAAATCGAATTGAAGGTCATCGACCGAACCCAGCTCATCCTGGATATTTTTGCCCAGCGGGCCCAAACCCGTGAGGGCAAGTTGCAGGTCGAACTGGCACAATTGAAATATTTACTGCCGCGTTTGATCCTTAAAAATACTGCCATGTCACGGTTAACCGGCGGGATCGGGGGACGCGGGCCAGGCGAAACCAAGTTAGAGATCAATCGACGACGTGCACGCGATCGAATTGCGCAGCTTGAACGCGAATTGTTGGCTGTGCGAAAGCACCGCAAGCAACAAAGAGCTCAGCGGCAGAAAAAGGGGCTGGCGGTCATCTCTATCATCGGCTACACCAATGCGGGTAAGTCCACTCTGTTAAATACGTTGACGAAAAGCAATGTTTTAGCGGAAAGCCGCCTATTTGCCACGTTGGACCCTTCAAGCCGGCGGCTGAAATTTCCGAAGGATACCGAGGTTATTATCACCGACACGGTTGGATTTATTAAGGACCTACCAGAGGATCTTTTGGTCGCTTTTCGGGCAACGCTTGAGGAGCTTGAAAATGCAGACCTGCTGCTGCACATCATCGACATCAGCAATCCGCAATACCTGACGCAAATCGATTCGGTGGAACGAATTATTGCCGATCTGAATTTAGAGCATACCGCTTCCATCCGGGTGCTCAACAAGATAGACCGCGTCAGCGCGGAAAAAATTCAAAAATTAAATCGTCAACTTGGCGGAATGACGATTTCCGCTAAACAAAAATCGACCCTCCTGCCTTTAATCGACCGTATGGAAACGCTATTGACGGATATTCGCCCGCACTAGAAGTGGTTTCAAAACCACTTCTAAACGCTTGCCAGAAACTTTTTGCAAAGGTTAACCCTTATGGATATTGAAGATGCAAAGCGAGTTGGTATCGAAGCCATTTACAGTGGTGCCCGGGTGCTGCGAAATCATTTTGGCCGCATTTCTCAGATCAATCAAAAAGGCGCCTTTGACCTTGTGACCGAAGCAGATACCGAATCCGAAAAACAAATTATGGAGACCATTCACAAAGCGTTTCCCGATCATGCCATTTTTGCTGAAGAGAGCGGCGCCAACAAAGGAACCGCAGAATACCAATGGCTGATCGATCCGCTTGATGGCACGACGAATTATGTTCATCAGCTGCCGTTTTTTACGATTGCGATCGCATTGGCCGTACGTGATGAAATTCAGCTCGGATTGATACTCAATCCCATGGATGGAGAGCTTTACTCGGCAATTGCCGGTAACGGCGCAGAACTAAACGGCAAGCCCATCAAGGTGTCATCAATTGCATCTGTTTCTAACAGCCTGCTGGTAACCGGTTTTCCCTACGACTTTAACGATATTGTCGAACCGGCAATGAAACGCTTTCGCGTTTTCCAGCAAGCCTCTCAAGGCGTTCGGCGGCTCGGTTCAGCCGCCCTTGACCTTTGTTATGTCGCCTGTGGGAGATTCGACGGATTCTGGGAACAGAACCTGAAGCCCTGGGATAAAGCGGCAGGCGCCATCATTGCTGCAGAAGCCGGTGCGCTGATTACCAATTTCTCAAACCAGCCTTTCTCGATCAATCAAAAAGAAATCCTGGTCACCAACGGCAGGATTCATGAAGAGATGCTGTCGTTACTTAATATAGAATAGTAAAATCCATTATAAAAGCGTGGGTAAGGGTTCATGGCAAGGCGTGGTTCGGCGAAAAAGCGGAGCATACACGTTAGTATGTGAGCATTTTGAGCCGAGCCGCAACGCAGCCATGGGCCCTTAGACGCGTTTTTATAATGGATTTTAAAATCTTCCGGATTCTAGCTTCTGATGAAAAAATTCGACCTGTTTCTGAATCGAGCTGTTTTCTTTTAATTCCCGCTCAATGCTATGAATGGAATGAAGGGCGGTGGCATGGTAGCGGTTAAAGGCCTTGCCGATACTCTGGAGGGGTGCATCTGTATAGCGGCGAGACAGATAAATCGCCATTTGCCTCGGTCGCACGAGGTGTTGCTTGCGTGAACGCGAAACGATATCTTTAAGTGAACAATTATAATATTTGCAAACCAGCTTTTTGATCACCTCTATGGTAATTTTTTTGCGCTGGCGTACGATGTTTTTAACGACGCTTTCTGTCAGATTCAAATCAATCGGAGTGCCCAACAGAGATGATTTGGCAGCAACACCATTGAGACCGCTGGATAGCTGCCGGATGTCCTCCGTCAGCTCACTCGCCAGGTAATCGATGACGTCATCAGGAATCTGGTAGCCATTGCTCAGTGCTTTTTTTCTCAATATGCGGACCCGGGTCCTGAAATTGGGCGGATCAATGCTGGAAATCAGGCTACCGGATAATCGGGATCTTAATTTATCATCTAATTTGGGAATATCACCGGGCAGATAACAACTGGAAAAAATAATTCGTTTGCCGGCTTCAAACAGCGAATCCAATGTTAATGCCAGCTCCACCTGGGTTCTTGCCTTGCCGCTAAGGTAATGAACATCTTCAAGGAGCAAAACATCACATTTATTGCGGTATTTTCCTTTAAATTTACTGATCGAATCCTGGCGGAATGCCTGTACCATTTCGTTGCTAAAGTCTTCTGCAGTAATATAATAGACCCGATCGTCGGGATATTCGGATAACACATGATGCCCGATTGCCTGGGAAAGGTGGCTTTTGCCCATACCGGTTTTGGAAAGCAGGAATAAGGCGTTTTGCTGGTTCTCTTTACGTGAAGCCAGCGAAAGAGAGGCCGAATAGGCAAAATCATTGCTGGCGCCTACCACGAATTGATCGAAGGTGAAATCCCTTCTTAAGAATCGTCCGCTGTGCGGACGGATTGAATCATTTGGAAGCGGCAATTGATGATCGGGCATTAGCGCTTTCGGACGATCCGGTTTTCTTTTAGCGCCAACCGCAAACGTCAGGTGGCATAAATTCCCGGTTGCAGTGCTCAGTTCTGCGGAAATCAGATTTCCATAAAGATCGCTTACCCGCTTTTTGGAAAAGAAATTCGGACAGGCCAGGATCCACTGATCGTTTTCGACCTTCTCCAAATCCAACGGCTCAATCCACATTTCAAAACTGTGGGTGGGGATCCGATTCTTAATGGCAGATTTAACTTTTTTCCAGACGGCTTCCATCGGCTTTGGCATAACGCTTTAAAACACAAGTTCAGTATTGACGGTATGTTAGATGATATTTTATGAAAAAAAATACGAAACTAAACGGTTTGGAAGGTTTAATTATGATTATCTTATAATTGAAAAAACAGAAGCTTGTTTAAGGTATGAGACAGATTCAGTCAAACCGGATAAAACCTGTTTTAGAACCCATTGTCGAAGGGTTTTGAACAATCTATATCTGATTGTTTTCATTAAATTAAATATACAACTGCCGACAAGTATCTTTAAATACGACCTTTTCCAAATGAAAGGTATTTTTAAGTATTTTAAGTATATCCACACTCCGCTAGAAGTTATTGACAACAGAGTAATCTTCTAAAATCAAGTATTATCTTACATTATCTTTGATTTTTAAAAAAACAAAAACGACTTTTAGCATAAACTAGGTAAACGACTGAATATCAGGAGTTCACAGCGACCAAAGAAATTTGTTTGAATTTTTTTTTTATGACCGCTAAACTCAGGATGATAAATTCATGGTCCCATATACACAGAAAAATCATTTTTTCATAGCGAAAGGGTCTTTGACCCGGAAAACAAAATCCGATGGTAGCTGAAAAAATTATTATCCGAGGCGCCAGACAGCATAATTTAAAAAACCTTGATGTTGAGTTGCCGCGCGACAAACTAGTGGTTATCACCGGACTGTCCGGTTCCGGGAAATCAACGCTAGCTTTTGATACCCTTTATGCCGAAGGTCAGCGCCGGTATGTTGAATCGCTTTCCACCTATGCGCGCCAATTTTTGGAACGCATGGAAAAGCCCGACGTTGATTTGATTGAAGGCCTATCGCCTGCCATCGCCATTGAACAAAACACCGCCGGACACAACCCACGCTCAACCGTCGGGACGGTAACCGAGGTATATGATTACCTTCGGTTGCTGTATGCGCGCAGCGGCACGCCGCATTGTTATCAATGTGGCCAGGAAATTCGTTCCCAGACTTTGGACCAAATCGTAGACCACGTCATGTCTTTGGAGGATAAAACGCCGGTCATCATTTTATCTCCTCTGATTTCAGATCAAAAAGGAACGCATGAAAATCTGCTGAAGCGACTTAAAAAGGACGGTTTCGCCCGGGTCCGGGTCGATGGGAAGATGACCGATATCGAAGATGTCGGCAAGCTGGACAAAAATAAAAAGCATTCTGTAGACGTCGTTGTGGATCGCCTTGTCATCAAAGATAAGATCAGAAATCGCCTGGCAGACTCACTGGAACTGGCAATGGCGCAATCCAATGGACTGGTTTGCATCGAGGTCCCGGGACACGGCACCACTCTGTTTAATGAAAAGGCCGCTTGCAGCAAATGCGCAATCAGTTATCCCGAATTTAGCCCTTCAAGCTTTTCATTTAATTCCCCTCAGGGTGCCTGCCCCCATTGCGACGGACTGGGATCAACAACTGAATTCGATCCGGCCCTAATTGTTCCCAATGCGGAATTGACATTGCGCGAAGGTGCGGTTGCGCCCTGGGTCAATCGCAACAGCGTCCATTTTGCGGATTTTTTAGATGCCCTCACACGGCAATACGGCGTTGATATTTACACGCGCTACAAAGATTTACCTGAAGAATTCAAACAGGTTCTGCTTTACGGCTCGGGTGACGATCTGATTACGTTTTATTTTGAACGTCATGATCGCCGCATCCGCTATCAAAAACCCTTTGAAGGCCTTATTCCCAACCTTGAACGCCGATACCGGGAAACCGACTCGAGATGGTCGCGAGAAGAAATCGGGCGGTATATGAATTTCCAACCCTGCCCTGAATGCAATGGTGAAAAATTAAATCGTGCGAGTCGATCCGTCAAAGTGGGCGGTTTGACGCTTTCGCAGTTAACCGCTTTGTCCATATCAAAGCTCCGTCTCTTTTTTCTGGATTTGAGACTGGAGGGCAAAAAAGAAATCATTGCCAGGCGCATCCTAAAAGAGATTGTAGAGCGGCTGGGTTTTCTGGAAAACGTCGGACTTTCCTATCTGACGCTGGACCGCTCCGCGCATTCGCTCTCAGGCGGTGAGAGCCAGCGCATTCGACTCGCCACCCAGATCGGATCAAAATTAACCGGTGTGCTGTATGTGTTGGATGAACCCAGCATCGGGCTGCACCGTCGAGACAACCAACGCCTGCTGGAAACCCTGTTGCAAATGCGCAATCTCGGAAATACGGTGCTGGTGGTTGAACATGATGAAGAAACCATTCGCGCTGCCGATTATGTGATCGACATGGGTCCGGGAGCCGGGATCAATGGTGGTGAGATTATTTTTGCCGGTCCGCCTTCTGAATTGAACACGCATGAAACCTCGTTAACCGGTCAGTATTTATCCGGTCGCAAACAAATTGCAATCCCTGCATCCAGGCGCCTCAATAACGGCCCATATCTGATGATTGAGGGGGCAACAGCCAACAATTTGAAGGAGATCAATGTAAAATTTCCGCTGGGTTGCTTCATCTGTGTCACCGGCGTTTCCGGCTCGGGCAAATCAACCCTTGTGCTGGAAACGCTGTATAAGGCACTGATGCAAAATCTTTTCCATGCCCGGGTACCCGCCGGAGCTCATCGACAACTGATCGGAGTGGAAAACATCGATAAGGTCATTCACATCGATCAGAGCCCGATCGGCAGGACACCCCGTTCAAATCCGGGCACATACACGGGGGCGTTTACGCATATCCGCGAGCTGTATTCACGCACGCCGGAAGCCCGAATGCGGGGATACAAGCCCGGTCGCTTCAGCTTCAATGTCAAAGGCGGCCGATGTGAAGCGTGCCAGGGTGACGGCATTATTAAAATTGAAATGCATTTTCTGCCCGATGTGTATGTTACCTGTGATGTCTGTCAGGGCCGACGCTATAACCGGGAGACACTCGAGGCCCGCTACAAAGGGAAATCAATCGCGGAAGTACTGGATATGACCGTCAACCAGGCACAGAAATTTTTTGGAAGAATCGGCAAAATACAGACCATCCTGCAAACGCTGGTCGAAGTCGGCCTGGGCTATATCCAGATCGGCCAGCCGGCCCCCACCCTATCGGGCGGTGAAGCCCAACGCGTGAAGCTCTCCAGAGAACTCAGCAAAAGGGCCACCGGCAGCACCGTTTACATTCTGGACGAACCCACCACAGGATTGCACGCCGATGATATTCAGAAACTGCTTGCAGTGCTCAACAAACTGGTGGACCAGGGCAATACGGTCGTGGTCATCGAACATAATATGGATATCATTAAGACGGCAGATTACATTATTGATCTGGGCCCGGAAGGCGGAGATGAGGGCGGGTATATTGTGGGATGCGGCTCGCCTGAAGAAGTCGTTGAAATCAAAAATTCCTGCACCGGCGAGTTTCTAAAGGTCTGTCTCCAGGAATAACGCATAGGCAGCTTCGATTTCAGTGGTTAGTCCGGTATACCAGTCTCCAACATCTTCCATCATATTCATCATAAATTTCACGACATCCGGGTGCATTTCTGACAGATCCAGCCGAAGCTCCGGATCCAGATCGTAAGCGTTGACAATAAAATTGGCCAAGTAAATGTTCCGTACGAAATTTGCACTCTTGAGTTCAGGCTGAAACGCATGATGCCAGTGAATCGCATCCACAAGACCCTGGGGCAGTTGCCATTTGCTCGCCAGATGCGCGCCGACTTTGGCATGATCAATCGGCAGTGTTTTACGCTCTGACGCGTAAAAGGATATCTGTTCATTCTTCAGGGTCGACCAAACCGTCTCAAAAAGTTCCGGGAAATATTGTGCCAGGATGACTTTGCCGGTGTCGTGCAGCAGACCGCCAACAAAACAATTATCGGCAGATTCTTTTTTAGAAAGCTGGGCGATGTTTTTACTGGTTACCGCCACTGCCAGGGAGTGCTTCCAAAATATGGAAATATCAAAATTCTTCAGGGTAACGCGCTTGGGAAAAGAATTAATGACCGAAAGTGAAACAATGGCATTACGAACCGCATTGTAACCCAGCAGCGCAACCGCATTGCGCAGGTCGCTAATTTTAGATTTAAACCCATAAAAAGCTGAATTGACCAGTTTCAATATTTTCAGCGTAATGGCCTGATCCTTTTCGATGGTATCACAGACGGTTTTAATCGAGGTGTCCGGATCCCGCAAAAGTTTATTCAATTCCAAGACAATGATGGGCAGGGTTGGAATATCTTTGATGCGATCAAGCTTTGCTAAAAATTGCTGTTCATCCATCGTGTCTCTCCTATTATCAGATACAGACGGATCCATATTCATTTACCGTTTTCATATTATCGATATTTCTCTCTTATTTAGTATACAATAATTTTGCAATAATCGAAAGTCGAAGGTGAAATTTTAATAGAAATTCAGACGTTTTAAATGGACCGGTCGCCTGGGGCAGCCGGTATTTGCCGCAGCAGGGCGAAACAGCAAAAAAAAAACGGGGTTGAACCAAAAAGCCGGCTCACCCCGTTTTTTACGACATAAGGAGACGAAAAAAATCTATTAGCCGCCGTGAGCAAACAACGCGGCTATAGATGCAGCCTGCGGATGGGCAAAGATAAGGATCAAGGCAACCACCAGCGCATAAATACAGAGTGATTCGATCAGCGCCAGACCAATGATCATGGTAACGGTTACTTTACCCGAAGATTCCGGATTTCGAGCGATACCTTCAACCGCTGACCGTAATCCGATACCCTGGGCGATACCGCAACCAAATGCCGCAATGGCAATCCCGAAACCAGCTGCCGTGACACAGGCGATAAAAAACTCCAATGCTTTTGCTTCCATACGATCAACTACCTCCTTTTCTGGATATATTGTTGGGCTTCTTCCGTTATCCCATTAACAGCTATATGCAAGTGAGCTATCGTGACTAAAGTGATCTAAAGTGCCTAAAGTTAAGGAATTCTGTCATTTAATTTTAAAAAAGATGGAGTGCAGCGACCCATTAACTTTAGTCACTCCGAACTTTAGTTCACTTTAGTCACTTTCTTTAGTGCGCGTGTTCCATAGCTCCCGAAAAATAAATAATGGACAAAAGTAAAAAAACGAATGCCTGCAGGAGCGCGACAAAAATTCCCAATGCCATGATCGGCAACGGTGCGAAGGCCGCACCGGCCAATAAAAATAGAATCCCCAGTACCAGTTCATGACCGGTTATGTTGCCAAACAGACGAATAGACAGTGACAGGATCCGCGCGAAATGGCCAATCAGCTCGATGATCAATATCAGTGGACTCAGCCACCAGACAGGTCCCAGAAAGTGCTTGATGTACTTGCCACCATGAAATTTAATACCGATTACATGCGTAAACACGACCACTGTCAGCGCGCAGGAAAGCGTCGTGTTGATACTGGCGGTTGGTGGAAAAAAGCCAGGAACCAAACCCAGCAGATTGCAGGCGGCAATATAGAGAAATACCGTGGCGATGAGCGGAAAAAACGGGCGGCCCTGCTCCCCGGTAATTTCGACCATAAATTCTTCCAGGCCCGAAATCAGAATTTCAAAGACATTTTGCGCTTTTGACGGAATCATGTCTATTTTTCGAACGCCCAGGAAGGCCAGAACAATCAGCAAAATCATTACAAACCAGGAGTAGATCACCCAGGGGTAAGCATGGGCAAAATGGCCAAATCCGATCAGCTCAAAAAATTTAACGATGAATAAATAGGGATGTTCCATCCTTAGACTGCCTCCTTCAAAATAAGTTTCTTAACTTCACACAGGGTTGCCAGAATGATACTGAAAACGACGATGGAGAGGCCGATGACCAGCCCAACGGGATGAACAATATGGCCGGCAATGAGCAGAAAGATGATAAACCCGCTGACCAAAAAACGAAGGTAATATTTTGCGAGAACCAGATTATGAGATGCCAGATGGGGCGGAGTCAGGGCTTTTTTTAGCGTTTTAGCCAGCAAATGGAAATTGATGGTGACCAGCAGCCCGCCAAAAAATATGCCCAGGGCAACATGGGCTGAAAAGAGCGCAAATCCCAATATACTCGCAACACCAAACAGAATCCAGTTGGATCGGGTGACGAATTTAATGATTCGCTGCTGGATATCCAATAGGTCTTCCCCGTTTCATTTTTTCCAGCCGATCAGAATTTCCTTGTTTTTCGAATCACGATAGCGATATTTCGAAAGCCGGCGATAATCCCCAGCACCAGAAAAGTAAGGGTGCACCACGGCAATGTTTCAAATCGCCGATCCAAATAAATCCCCACAGCCAGACCGATAAATATCGATAGGGCAACAGAAAACCCCAGGCTACTGTAATACGCCAGTTCTCTCAGTGAGCGTTTGGTTTCTTTTTTCATGGAATTCAGCTACCTTCCGCCCTTTCAGGAAGGTTCAAACCATGCTCAGAAGACTGAGCAACTAACACAGGATAACGCTCAAGTCAACGTTAAATTTTAGCCGAATTGTGCGTTTCAAAGTTTAAGCTCCCGGGTATCAAACACGGGTCCGTTTAAACAGACATGCAAATATTTATCGGCGCTTTTTCGACCGGCCACCGCACATCCCAGGCATGCTCCCATGCCGCATGCCATCATGGCTTCAATGGAGACCTGACAGGCAATTCCATGTTTTTCTGCAATTCCGGCCACGCAGCCCAGCATTTCCATGGGGCCGCATGCAAAAATAATATCTGGCCGGTTTTCAACGACTGCGATTTCGAGCGGATCGGTCACCAGGCACTGATCGCCTGAACTCCCATCATCAGTGGTCCTGTGAACCGGCACGCCCAGGATTGAAAATTCATCGAGGCACAACAGATCCGCTTTTGACCGGCCTCCCAGAAAAACCTCAACACCTGCAAGGTCATGCTGCTGTTCATTCAGGTAATCCAGGAAAAAAATCATGGGAGCGACTCCGATCCCGCCGGCAACAATTTTGATATGCGCAACATCAGCCGGAACAGCAAATCCACGGCCAAGCGGCCCGGTCAGACTCAATTGATCTCCTGGCTGCCTGAGCGACAGGGCGTGAGTGCCTTTGCCGACCACTTTGTACAGCAGTTCCAATCCGGTGGTGGCACCCGCTGATTTGATTAATCGATGAATCGAGAAAGGACGCGGTAGAAGCGGATCAACCTGTTCGGGGAAACGAACCATGACAAATTGCCCGGGACGGGCCGCCGCATACTGCCGATGACAGCTTAAACGGATACGAAAGTACCCGGTGCCCGCCGGGATGTTTGCAAGGACCTCAACGGTTTCATGCTTGATTTGGGTCATCACTATTTTCTTTAAACTAAGCCGATTACCGCAGCAAACCGACCCGTCTGCCCTTCCCCGCGATAAGAGAAAAAAACGGCCGTGTTGCAACGGGTACAGACATTGCTGACTTCAATATTTTCCCGGGGAACCCCCGCATGGGCTAACTGATCGCGACTGATCGACCAGAAGTCAAAATGGTCGCTGGCCGTTTTGTATTGCCAAAATATTTCGGGTATTTCTTTTCGGTAATGAACGAATTCCGCGCAGCAGGGCCCGAGGGAGGGCCCGATACCGGCCATCATATCTGCGGGGTGACACATAAAGTGTTTTTGCATGATATGAACCGTGCGTCCAGCAATATTTCTAATGCTGCTGCGCCAGCCCGAATGGATGTTTGCAACCACCCGGCGACTGGCATCATAGAGCAAAATCGATTGGCAATCGGCCAGTTGGATGGTTAAAAATTTCCCGGAAGCATCGGTAACAAGAGCATCCCCGGTTCCCAGAACCGGTTCGCAGCCCTCAGCGCCAGCGAAATTGTCAGGATTCAATATGAGCACTTGGTCCCCATGGACCTGTTGCGCAAAAATCAGATTATTGCTTCCCATGGCCCGGGCGATAACCTGGCGGTTCTGCCTTACCTGAGCCGCCTTGTCCCCCAGGCCGAAACTGACATTTAAGCTCTCGAAAGGCCCCGTGCTGCATCCAAAATGGCGCGTAAAGATGCCATGCCGAATTTCCGAAAATCTTGCCAGATTTTCAAATCGGTAAAATGATGCCCCGTTTTTGTGGGTTAAAATCACAGGCGATTCTCCCGTTTTAATCACGGTCGAGCAGTCAAATTGTTTTAGTTTTTTGGTTTTGAATATCGAATCACGCTAAAGACGTGATCTAAAGTCAGGGATATAGAACCGCAGAAGTATTTCAACACAAAGCAATATGAACACTTTGAAATTCTGTCCGCCTCAGGCGGATTCTGCGGTTCTGCGGTTTGGCAGCTCAACATAACCGGCTAGCAGAAGCGTTTAACGATTCGTTCAATAACACTGCTGGTCGACGCATCCTGCACCAACGACACCCGCACCACGCGACCCCCTCTGGATTTGACAAAATCAGCACCGATAATCTCATCCGCGCTCCAGTCCGCACCTTTGACGAGAATCGTCGGTTTTAGTAATCGAATTAATTTGAGGGGATCGGGTTCATCAAAAAAGGTGACATAATCCACGACCTGCAGGCTGGCAAGTATTTCCAATCTTTGATCCTGCGCAACGATCGGCCGCCGCTTTCCTTTGATCAATCTGACGGATTGATCTGAATTTAAGCCGACCACGAGAAGATCCCCTTCGTTTCTGGCAGCCGACAAATACCTTACATGGCCGATATGCAAAATATCAAAACAGCCATTGGTAAAAACGACGTGTTTGCCGGCGCTGCGGAGGCCTTCCAATCTGTCAGCCAGCGCCTGAGGGTCCATTATTTTTGACTGGATATCCATAGAATGCCCTTCGTTTTAAATCAATTTTGGAGTACTGGAGCTATTCCTAATTTGGATTTTAGAATTCGGATTTTGGATTTGAGAACAGGCTGGCCAAATAGACAATCGGTCGTCCATATCTTCAATCCAAAATCTAAAATCAACATGGCTCCATCACACCATCACTCCAAGTTCACACTAAATTGCCCGGGCCAGCGTCAAGACATCAATTCGCGCGGCCCCGAATTTCAAAAGAATGCGGGCGCATTCGTTGACCGTCGCACCGGTGGTGTAAACATCATCAACCAACAATAACGTCTTGCCATAAATTTTTTCGGGAAATCGCAGGCTGAAAACGCCCTTCACATTTTTTAATCGCTGCCGGCGGCCAAGCCCGGTTTGGGGAACAGTTGCTTTGCTTCTTGTGAGTACATCCGTATGAATGGGAATGTCTGACAAGGCGATATGCATTGCTTTGGCAACGGCTTTCCAGCCATGAATCAACAAATAGGATTGGTTAAACCCGCGGCTGCGAATTTTTTGGGGATGCAAGGGTACCGGTAATATCAGATCGACTTTTTCGCCTTCCCACTGCCGCATAAAAACGCTGAGCATCAACCCGCCTAAGGGTCTGGCCAGCTGTGTCTTGGCGGCATATTTGAACCGGTGAATGACAGCCATCAATTGTTGATCACATGCCATGGCAGCCCGCGCCATCCTGAATTTTTTGGGACGTGAAATACAATCTCCGCAAAGATGATCCTGATCCTGTCGGCTTTTAAACGGAATCCCGCAGCACGTGCACATGGGTGAGGAAATGGCCGCAAAAGCGTTGACACACTCCGAACAACAAAAAAGGGTCAGCAACCGGTAAGATTCTGCAAACAAACCCGTGATTTCAGTTGCACCATTTGGCAGCTGTTCAATTCCGAACCTTTTGGTGGTGGGTTTAAAAAAGCGGCTGCATACCAGGCATTTAGGAGGGAAGACCGCATCGAGGAAAATATTCAAAAGCGACCCCGGCCAATTGGAGGTTCCAGATTTGGCGAGCTGATCTTGCAACACGAATGCGTATCCTTTCGGGAATATGGATAACTCATTATTACCTAAATTGAGCGATTGCCGATCTTACCACATCTACGGCGTCAGATGGCGCCTCGCATAGGCAACTATAACGGGACACCATCTTCCTCGTCGCTGCGGCAACCTCAACAATCGCTCAATTTAGGTTAAAGATTCTCATCGAGCGTGCGCTGCCGGTACGATTCGTACATGGCAACGGCCCCGGCCACCGATGCGTTAAGCGAACCCACCGGGCCGCTCTGCGGTATGGAGATCAGAAGATCGCAATTTCTTTTCACCAGCGGTCGAATTCCTTTTTCCTCTCCCCCCACAACCAGGCCGACGGCTCCGGTTAGATCCGCAGTATAAATAGGCTGCCCGGCGTTTTGATCCAGGCCCACGATCCACACATCCTGGTCTTTGAGCGTTTTGGCAAAGCGCACCATATTATTGACCTGCGCCACGCGCATATACTCCAGAGCGCCCGCAGATATCCTGGATACAGCCGGCGTCGGGTATGCGGAGCGATCTTTTGGAATGATAACAGCGTCGATGCCGGTACACAAGGCGGTTCGAATAATGGCACCCAGGTTATGCGGATCGACAATCTGGTCCAACAAAAGAAAAAATGGTGAGCGCGCGCCGGATGAAACCGTCTCTAAAAGATCGGCCGTATCGACAAGCGGGTAAGCGGTTACCCTGGCCATGACGCCTTGATGCGGAACAGTGCCGCCAATGGTCTTGAGCTTTGCCGGGCTGGCTTCTTTTAGTAATATATTTTTGCGGCTGGCCGCCGCCCGAATCCGTTCAATTCGCCCGGCATGCGTTTGTTTTGAAATATAGATTTCGTGGAAGGTTCTGCGACCGGCCCTTAATGCCTCATAAACCGGATGGAAACCATAAAGTATTTCAGCCTTCACGAACCGTTAATCCCCCCAGAAGTGGTTTCAAAACCACTTCTAATGAATATGAGCTGATTTACCGCGGCATGCGATATTTTTCAATAATTGAAATCAACTCTTTGGTGGCGATGGGTAACCGATCGTTCACAATAACATGATGGTAAAGGTCTTGTTGGGCAATTTCTTTTTCAGCATTGCGCAATCGAACAGTGATGGTTTCTGGACTATCGGAGCCTCTGGCTTCCAGCCGCCGCTGCAAAACTTGCAGCGAGGGGGGCCGAATAAAGATGGCCACGCATTCAGCGTAACGCTTCAGCAGCTGTCGGGTTCCCTGCACATCTAAATCAAGGAGTATATCATGACCGGCGATAAGGCCCGCATCTAAAAACGCTGTAGCGGTTCCATAATAGTTACCGTGTACCAGCGCCCATTCCGCCCATTTCCCGTCGTCGATACGGGTTTTAAATTCGTTTTTTTCGATGAAATGATAGTCAACCCCGTCTTGTTCTCCTTTGCGGGGTTTACGGGTGGTATAGGACACTGAATAGAGCATGTCCGGGAATTGCTTGCGCACTTTGAGACATAGTGTTGTTTTGCCGCCTCCGGAAGGGGCTGAAATGATAAACAGATGAGTTGATTTCGGCTGCATGATTAGGTCTGATGGTTTTATCCAACTCAGGGCCGGATTATGTCAAATCAGGTCAGTTCTTTGAGCGTCGCGTAACGTTGCGAAACGGTCTCGGCCTGAATGGCAGACAGAACGATGTGGTTACTGTCCATGACGATTATCGAACGCGTCCTGCGGCCATGGGTGGCATCAATAAGGCGTTTCTCTTCCTTGGCCTCGTCTTTGAGGCGTTTCATGGGGGCAGAATTGGGGGAAACGATCGCAACGACACGATCCGCCACCACCGAACTTCCGAATCCTATGTTTAATAAAGTCTGATCCATTTTACCTCCAACGGGAAACCCCGGCGCAGGGCCCGATGCGCGGCTCCAGAAGTGATTTCAAAACCTCAGATCAGGTTCAAGGGCAAGGCGTCCCGCGAATTGAAAGCGGAGCGTACACGTTAGTACGTGAGCATTTCAATTCGCGGGACAACGCCGCCATTGGGCCTGAGATGGTGTTTTGAAACCACTTCTATTCAACGTTCTGTATTTGTTCCCTTATCTTTTCGAGTTCCGACTTTACGTCAATGATCAAATGAGCCATTTCGGCGTTGCCGATCTTGGAACCCATGGTGTTAAATTCCCGATTCAGCTCCTGCAATAAAAAATTTAACTTTCGACCGGCGGGTTTAACCGCATTCATGATCAGGCTGAATTGGTTCAGGTGGCTGGCGGCCCGCACAATCTCTTCGGAGATATCGCTGCGATCCGCCAAAAATGCTGCTTCCTGAGCAACTCGCGCAGGGTCGAGCTCTACAATGTTCTGGGTTAATATCGAAAGCCGTTCTTTTAGTCGTTCCTGGTACTGCATTGGAAGATCTTTTGATCCCTTTTTTATTTGTTTTAAGCAGTCATTGATGAAGTCCAGCCGGCGCCGAATATCCCCGGCAATAAAATCGCCTTCTTTCCGTCGCATGGCTTCAAGATCATCAAGGGCCAGAGAAATGCAATCCTTTAGCGCAGTCCAGAGAGCATCCTCATTCGGCAACTTCTCGGCCGGCTTAAAGATTCCACCGGCACTGACCAGCAAGTCTAAACTGATGTCATTTTCAAAGTTAAATTCGCCTTTTAATTCATTATAAGCCGCCACAAGTGCCTTGGCCCGGGCATGGTCAATCTCAAGTCCAGCGGCTTCGTCAGCACGATCGTCAATTTGTATCCGTACCTCAACACGCCCCCGGGCAACCCGATCGCCGATCAGGCCTTTTATCTTTTCTTCCAGAAATTGGTATGCTGGCGGAATTCGTAAAACAATATCGATATGTCGGCTGTTATAGGATCGGATATCAACGGTTACCACCAGTTCATCGACCGTCTTTTCGCCATTGGCATATGCCGTCATGCTTTTGATCATTGTCTGCCCTCAACTCCATTTCGCATCCAAGATATATTTATTGCGCACCTGCTCAAGAAACTTGAGCATACCGTCATCACTGTAGTCGGGGTAGGTCCATGGTAGCTTTTTAAAACCACCCTTCTGGTAAATCAGCGTCAAATCGGCATAGATACCTGCACCGATATATACCCGATGACTAAAATTTTTTCCTGAGGCCAGCACAAATCGTTCACGCAACATATATCCGGGATCAATATTGACCCGACGCC
>WOR8_10001350_pt1 | contig 24911 bp, 20 predicted proteins | sample DeeMarSeWOR38_10_FD_19890 | JGI IMG/M metagenome (IMG submission 19890) | reverse complement strand
TCTCCTCTAATCACGCTACAACCTATTTTCAATGGAGAAACAGATACCCTGATTATTGGCTTAAAGCAGGCTCGGTTCGAAAAAGGGTTCAGGTATGCAGTTGCTATTGCTACCGAAGGGAACGGGGCAATTGTTCTTAACATAGATGCCAGGCAGATATTAGATTTCAAGAGAAATATAGGATTTGGTGCCTTACTGAGAAATGTCGTAACAGATAATCCGGGGATTATATATTCTGCCCTTCAGGACAATCAGCACATACTCGCCGCATCGGGAAACGTAAAGGTGCTGGAATCTATTTCACAATCAACCTTCCTGACCAAGTCTCTGCAAGATTCACTTTTTTTAACCAGGACGATAGAATTCGACACTCTTGAAGTTTTTGAAGCTGTTCATCCTTTTTCCTTGATGGGTGAAATGGTTGGGTTGATCAGGGTTGGATTGGCAATGGATCCCATTCAGGAAATAAATCAGAGAATTTATCGAAGATTGATTATTATTTCGGTTATCCTGGTCGTTCTTGGCTCTTTTATGATAACTTTTATTTTTACCCGCCAAAGATTTAGTCTCCTGCAGAAACAGTATGAGGTGGTTGAAACATATACCGGCAATATTATAAACAATGTAAGTGATGCGATTATTGTTCATGATCAGAACGAAGGAATCAAAATTTTTAACGCCGCAGCAGAACAACTTTTCAATCTTCCAACAAATAGGGTAATGGGTAGTCCTCTGGAAGAATTTCTGGAAAACACCGGATGCGGCACTGTCCTTAAATCATCTTCACTTCTGGTCCAGATCAACTGTCTTATACAGAACCAAAAGAAATTTTTGTTAGTTTCTAAAAGTCGTTTCTTAGACAGTGAGCAAACTGAAAACATTATTCTGGTGATAAGAGATCTTACTGAACAGAGAAAACTCGAGGAACAGATTCAACGAGAACAACGGCTTATGGCAATGGGTGAACTGGCTTCCGGAGTTGCGCATGAAATCAGAAATCCCCTGAATACAATAGGGACGATCATACAGCAACTAGATAAAGATTTTGAGCCAGATAACGATCGTGAAGAATACCATGAACTTGCCGGTCTGGTTCGTGATGAAGTGAAAAGGATTAATGAAACCGTTCAGGAATTTCTCCGTTTTGCCAGACCAGAACCCATCCAACCTGAAAATTTTCTTATTCAGCCCTTTATTGACATGATCGAAAAACAGTATCTTTACCTGTTAGAAGAGCATAGCATCAATCTAAGAGTCAACTTAGATTGGAATGAAGAAGTTTTCTGGGATAAACGTCAGATTCGACAGGTTTTTTTGAACATTATTCAAAATGCGATCGATGTGCTTGGTAAAGACGGAAATATTTGGTTAACTCTTGAATTAATTGACTCTGATGAGGTTGAGATAAAATTTTCAGATGACGGTCCGGGCATGTCTGAAGACGTACGGTCAAACATATTCAATCTCTATTTTACAACGAAAGCACAAGGCACAGGCATCGGACTGAGCATTGTCCAAAGAATTATTTACGAACACGGCGGGATCATCACAGTTGAATCTGAACCGGGAAAGGGAACAACCTTTATAATCCGAATGCCCCTTCAATATAAAAAATAAAAGAAAATTCGACTCACCGGTAATTTCTTTCGCCTGATACGTCGTAATCCTTCCATTACCCACTTTTAATTCAAACCCTCTATCTCACTATTTTACAATAAGTTAGTTAAAACTTTATACTTTGGCACGAGAGTTGAAACAACCTAACTGAGTTCGAAACTGAAATGTTAATTAACCATAGGAGATGTATCATGAAGAATTTATTTTCAATCTTAAGCCTGGTAGTACTCTTTGTATTTTCGGCAACTCTCTTTGCTCAGGAATCTGATGGTGAGAAAAAGAAAGAAATGAAACAGTACAAAAAGGAAGTCAAAGAGGCGAAAAAAATCCAGACAAAACCACAGTATCAGAACCAGGAAGAAACTAAAACAGCAACGAAGAATCAGACCAAAGCACAACATGGCACTGGCTTCGTTGATGAGGATGGTGATGGTTACAACGATAATGCTAAAGACCACGACAATGACGGTATTCCCAATGGTCAGGATCCGGATTACGAAGGTTCCAAATTTCGTAAAGGAAACTCCAAAGGTTTTGTTGATGAAGATGGTGACGGTTTAAATGACAATGCCATGGATGAAGATGGGGACGGAATTCCGAACGGTCAGGATCCGGATTTTGAGCCTCCTCAAGATGGCAGTGGAAATCAACGTACCTATCAACACCGCCATAAAAACGGTGGCAATCAAGAAGCAGGTAACGGCTCAGGGCTTGGTAGTGGTTCGGAATCAGGATCAGGTTCTGATAATGGCAGTAAAAAGGGTAATGGCGATGGTAATGGCAGTGGAAGTAAAAAAGGTGGAAAGAGATAAAATCCTTTAAATCCTTAAGGAAAGCCCCAAATTTTTGGGGCTTTTTTTTTACAATAATTCGACAACCCGGTCATGTTTTCGACCATTTAGTCGATAATTTTTGTATATTTAATTGTTCATCGCCTGAAAATCCCTATTTGAAGGCATGTTATGGTAAATAGAGATTGGCATTATATTTGATATATATAAAGTCAGTCTTAGTTAAGGAACGATTTATGAGAAATATTATACACCCACTATTGTATTTGACCTTATCTGTGAATTACCTCCTCGCCCAATTTAACAGTAGTGTTGAAGTCAGTTCTACATTGGATGATAATGTATTTCGATCACCGATACCCGTTGAAGATGTTATTACGGATCTTGATCTGGATCTGGGTTACAGATTTACTAATTCTAATTTTCATATCTACTATAATGCTAATTTAATTTTTTATCAAAATTTAAAAGAACGAAATCTTTCTTTACATCGAATCGGTTTAAGTTATTTTAAGCCGTTTGGCAATGAAGATCGTCACACTTTTTTTATCGGAGCCAATGGTTTGGCACGGTTTGATGGTGTGGAGTATCAGGAATATGATTATAATCAATTATACACATATGCAAATATTCGCTTTGATTTTGATTATTTGTTTTTAAAAGTAGGTTACAATTTTCGTTATCGCGATTATACAAATCTCCCGGAACTTAATAATCTTCAGCACTATGTTTTCCTTCAAGCCAATAAATCTTTTGAAACCAGAACAACACTTATACTGGAAGCCGATTTGGGTTATAAATCTTTCACGTCTCACGTTTATTTCACGACCAATAAACAAACTTCAGATAGTAGTGGCGGAAGTGGTCAGGGTCCCGGAGGACCATCAAGCGGATTTTCTTTTCCTGTTACGGTATCAGCAGATATACCGCCAATGAGTCATGTAATAATTATCGCTCGTATCGCCCAATCTATTTTTGATCAGATGGGGGTCTATTTCCAATACAGAAAACAAATAAATCTATCGAATCAGATAACATCAGTAAGCGGTAGTGCTTTCTATCAGGATGAAGAATTATTTGACGATCCATTTAGTTATGAAAGCCAGGGATTGTCAACTCAATTGACGTGGATGATGCCATGGTCCCTGAGACTGCAACTTGGTGGATCCTATATAGACAAAAATTACATAGAGGAAATTGCGTTTACGTCGATTGACGATTCAGTTGGATCGGGAGGATCCCGTATCGATAATCAGGAGAATCTTTACTTCAATCTTACAAAAACATTCAGCATTAAGGAAAACTGGTTAAACGCGCTGCTTTTTAACTTTTATATTGGATATACATTTAATAAATCAAACAGTTATTGGTACAAGTATGAAAACCGTATAATCGGTGGCGGTGTTCAATGGCGTTTTTGAGAAAGGAAACTTAAATGTCTGATTTCAGAATACTTCTTATCGATGATGAGCCCGCACAAATTACATCTATTAAATCATTTTTAAAGCGTCGGGATTTTACTGTATTGTCCGCAAGTTCAGGCTCAGAAGGATTGAGCTTTATCCATGATGGAAATGTTGATCTTGTATTTACTGATTTCAGAATGCCCGATATGAATGGGCTTGAGGTCGTTCAGAAAATAAATAGCTTGAATCCTGAAATTCCGGTGGTCGTGATTACTGCTTTCAGTGATACGAAGGACGCCGTAGAGGTAATGAAAGAGGGGGCATTTGATTATTTATCCAAACCGGTTGACCTGGATGAATTGGAACTTATAGTTAGGAGGGCGAAGGAACACCGATATCTGGTCTCTGAAAATAAGCTTTTGCGGAAACAACTTGAGGAGAAGTATAAGTTTGAAGCGATTATTTCGCAGAGCAGAGAAATGGAGGAGGTTTTAAACACAGCCGGTCGGGTTTCAAAAAGTAAGGCGACGGTTTTATTGAGAGGACAAAGCGGAACAGGTAAAGAATTGATTGCGAAGGCAATACACTATAGCAGTGACAGAAAAGATAAACCGTTGGTAACTGTTAACTGTGCCGCCTTATCAGAAAATTTGTTGGAAAGTGAATTATTTGGACATGAAAAGGGTGCATTTACCGGCGCCTTTTCACAACGAATTGGCCGCTTTGAGCAGGCAGGAGGTGGAACTCTCTTTATTGATGAGATTGGCGATATCGCCCTGCAAACCCAGGTTAAATTACTTCGAGCCCTCCAATTTGGTGAATTTGAGAGAGTTGGAGGCTCAAAAACAATAAAAGTTGATGTTCGGGTCATAACAGCAACCAATCGCGATTTGGAACACTTAATTAAAGGGGGGCTTTTCAGAGAAGATCTCTTCTATCGGATTAATGTTATAACAATCAATTTACCTGCGCTCAGCGAACGAAAAACAGATATTCCGCTGCTGATCAGACATTTTATTGCTAAATACGCCTCTGAAAATAATAAAGATATCACCGATATAAGTAAAGAAGCTCAGGATTATTTAATGCGCTATAATTTCCCGGGTAATATACGTGAGTTAGAAAATATTATCGAACGGGCCGTTGTAATGTCCCGGGACAAAGTAATTACAACAGGAGATTTGCCTCCTGGTCTGTCTCTTACAAATGAAAATTCTGTCTTTGATCCACATGATTTCTCAGATTCATATATAAAAAAAGTGGCTTCGTTTGAAATAGCAATGATTAATGCTGCCCTTGGATTGAAAAATGGAAACCAGAGCCGGGCAGCGGAGCTACTTGGTATCTCTGAAAGACATCTTCGATCGCGAATGAGCAAACTAAACATTGTAAATACAAAAAGACAATAAACAGGTTTGAGGTGTTAAAATGAAAAATTTTCATCGTAAAATATTTCTCATAACCTCTATCACAATCATGTCAATCTTCCCTCTTTTCGCTCAGGATACAACAAAAACGGATAAATCTGAAGGGAAAGATAAACCTGCAGAACATCAGCAGCACTTTATTGATGAAGATGGAGATGGATATAACGATAATGCACCAGATCATGATGGCGACGGTATTCCAAACGGTCTCGATCCGGATTGGCAGAAAATGAAGAGAGAAAGGAAAAGACAATTTCGATTTGTAGACCTAGATGGTGACGGTATCAATGACAATATTCAAAGGGAAGGGGATTTAGAAGAGGAAAATGAACAAAATCTGCGGGAACAAAATGAAGGCTCTTCCCTGGAAAAAAAGACAAAAGATCAACAACAAAAACAACAAAAAAAGCAGCGGGGAAAACCTTAGAATATTCAGGGTGGAATCCTCAGGGAGGAGGATTTCACTTATAATAATCTATCTTACAGCCACACCCGTTCCACATATTTTCATATATCGTAAGACGGTTCTCAATAAATCTGTGACCCTCTTTTAGTGATGCTACTTTTCGAATAATAATTTCATCGTTATTTGATTTTTCCTGGATCAGAAGAATATCATCCTTCTGTAAAATCCGAATCTTATCTCGAAAATAGGTATCCCTTTCATCAGCAACTTCAACTTCTTGCAGAAGATTTTCTAAATGATCTTCAGATAATATCACAACCGGGTGACTTTTTAGATGATCAATTATTCCATCCAGCATGAATTACCTTTCAGTGTTCACCGCTTTCCAGTTTTCTAAATTCATTCGGTGTAACAATTCCACCGGAGACTATCCATTTCATGGCGTCCTCGACTGAAATATTGAGATGCACAACCTTTGTTTGCGGGACAAGAATAAAAAATCCGGAGGTGGGATTTATTGAAGCAAGGATCAGGATATTATAAAGTTTCTCCTTGTTTTCAGGATGGGTAATTTCTCCATTGACCAGACCAATCGACCAGACATTCTCTTTGGGATATTCAACCATCACAACCTTTTTAGCCTGATCTTCACTCTTAAAAGAAAACGTTTCCATAATCTGTTTGACGGATCCATAAATTGATTTGGCAACCGGAATGTTGAGTACGATCCTTTCACCAAGGTTTACAAACTTTCGTCCGATAAAATTCGTGACCAGTATGCCGACCAAATAGATACCAACGATCGTGATGAGAATTCCAATTCCGGGAATCCAATATCCCAGCTGAGGCATCAGATATGGTAATAACAATTCATCCAAAAAAGTAAAAATTGCTTTGACCACAAAAATTGTAATAACGATAGGTACGACAACCAGAATCCCCGATAAAAAATAGCTTCTTAATTGCCGTTTAATAACTTGAATAACTTTCATTTCCCAAACCCAAAGAAAATAGAATAAGTAGAAAAAAAATTGAGAATTAGTTTACGATTGAAGATTGAAGATTAATGATGAATAAGTGCAATTTTTATTTGTAAATGATTTACCCTATTTTTCAATCATCAATCTTCAATTTTCAATCCTATTCTGGTGGAGTCGTATCTGCCGGAGGTGCCGGTGGTGGTTCCGGTTTTGGATTGACTGTCACACTGCCGCTGGTCTCCGCACTCTCTTTTCCATCGGATACACGAACCGTAAATGAAAAATTACCTGTCTGATCCTCAGCCGGTGTCCAGGAAAAATCACCACTGGTTGAATTTAGGGTCGCGCCTGAAGGAAGATCTCCTGATTCAAATGTGAGATTATCACCGTCCGGATCGGACCCCGAGAAACTGAGAGTTGCGGTTTCACCAGCAGTTGTGGTAACTGATCCACCACCGCTGATTGATGGCGGACGATTGACATCATTTACTGTTACTGATATTGTCGTGGTACTTTCAGCGGTACCATCCGAAACTTTCGCCTGTAAATTATAATTTCCCGCCTGATCAAATCCCGGTGTCCAGGAAAACTGGCCACTGTTTTCATCGAAACTTGCCCCATCCGGCAAATTACTTATCGAATATGTTAGTTGGTTATCGGTATCTTCATCTGTAGCGCTTAATGTGAAAGAAAGCGCAGCCCCTTCATCAATGGTCTGTGCTGGAACAGATTGAAGTTGTGGCGGTCTGTTTACATCTAAGACCTCAACCGATACGGTTAATTCAGCCGACAATCCTCCTGAGTCAGTCACTTTAACTTTAACCTGATAACTTCCAGCCTGGGTAAATCCGGGAGTCCAAGAAAAGGTTCCACTTGCCGCATCCAGGGTAGATCCCTGCGGTAAGTTTTCTCCCGAATATTGTAATTTACCTTCATCTTCTTTATCCGGATCAGTCCCCTGAAAAGCTACATTTAAAGACGCGTTTTCCGCAACAGACTGTTGGTTAACGGGATTCAGTTCAGGAGGGCGATTCACGTTATTCACAGTAATAGCGAAAGATTTATCGACTCCCATTCCGGCCGCATCTTTAACAGATATTGTGATATTGGAATAGGATCCTGATTGATCGTAGGTCGGAGTCCAGGTGATCTCGCCACTGGCTGCATTAAATGATGCACCTTCCGGTAGATTTGCCGCTGTCAGTTGAAGTTTGCCATCATCTTCTTTATCCGGATCAGCACTCACGACCTTGACAGTTAAAGGCTGATTTTCATCAACCGTCTGTGCCGGAATATCTTCGAGGGTTGCCGGTCTGTTTATATGATTTACTGTAATTGAAAGATTTTGTGTAACTGTAAATTCACCATCTGTTAATGAGATCGGTATCTCATAGGTACCGGATTGTTCATAGGTTGGTGTCCAGGTAAATGTTCTTGTTGCCGCATCAAAGGTGGCACCTTCTGGAAGATCGGCTGTACTGTAAACCTGTTTTTGCGCGTCCTCAACATCGGGATCTTCACCAGCCGGAATAACAATTGAAAACGGTACATTTTCATCCGTCGTTTGAGCTGTGATCGGATTTAAAACTGGCGTGCGGTTGATATGATTAACTGTTATCTCAACTGTTTGGCTGGTAATCAATCCCTGAGCATCTGTATTATTAAAAGTAACGGTGTAATTTCCTGATTGTTCAAAGGTTGGGGTCCAGGTAAAAGTTGCTGTTTCCGGTGAAAATACTGCACCTTGCGGAAGTTGTGTCGCTGATAAAGTGAAAGCACTCGCATCTTCTTTATCCGGATCTGATGCAACGACCTTGAACTCAATAAGTTTATTTTCGTCAACTGTTTTGGCTTCAATTGGTTCAATCACAGGCGGTCGATTGATGTGATTAACGGTTATCGTGACAGACTTCATATCTGATAATTTACCATCACTCAATGAAAACTCAATCGTATATTCACCGGATTGCTCATAGGTTGGGGTCCAGGTCAGATTGCTTCCTTCAAGCACAGCACCCTCCGGCAATTGATTTGCCGTGTATTGCAGACTATTCTGATCTTCAACATCAGGATCACTTCCTTGTAAACTAACTGCTAATGCCTGATTTTCATCAACAGTTTGTGTCTGAATTTCGGACAGTAGCGGTGGACGGTTTACATGATTTACCGTTATGGACATCGTTTTACTGTTTGTAAGTCCTGATGGATCCTGAACAGAAAAAGTAATATTTTCAAAACTTCCTGATTGTTCATAGGTTGGGGTCCAGGTAAATTGCAAAGAGTCAGCATTAAAGGCAGAACCTTGTGGAAGATTTGTAGCTGTAAAAACCAATTTGCCGCTGTCTTCACTATCCGGATCTGATCCGCCAATACTGAAAGTCAGTGTTGCATTTTCATCAATCGTCTTATTTGCAATTTCATTCATGACAGGATCTCTGTTAACATGTGTAACCGTTATATTCATACTGGTTGTATCAGCCAGATTACCTGCCGTCATAATAAATTGTACATTTTCATATACACCCGAATTATCATATCCCGGGGTCCAGGTGAATTTCTGGCCGACGGCATCAAAGGTAGCTCCCTCCGGCAAACCTACAACAGAAAAGGAGATGGCATTCTGATCTTCCTTATCAGGATCATTTCCCATTACTGCAAATTCAAGTGTTGCATTCTCATTGACGGTTTTATTTTCAACAAGCTGTATCGTCGGTTTTCGGTCTATATGAACGACTGTAATCGTGCTGGCATCCCGATCAACACCTCCGGCCTGATCTGACAGAACAAAGTCGAGAACATAGGTACCGGATTGTTCGAATGTTGGCGTCCAGGTCAACATTCGTTTTTGTGCATCAAAAGAGGCTCCTTCCGGCATATTCTCCACTGAATAAACAAGTCTTCCGGCATCTTCTTTATCCTCATCGCTACCTTCAGCGACTTCAATTGTTAAGACCTGATTTTCATTAACTATTTGATCTTCGACCTCCGGCAGTGTCGGTGGACGGTTCACATGGTTTACAGTGATCTTGAAACTCTTTTCATCTGTTAAACGGCTGTCAGTAAATTCAATGACACGTATTTTAAGGTCTATATACTCCCCTGACTGTTCATAGGTTGGGGTCCAGGTTAATATACCACGAGTTGAGTCAAAAACAGCACCCTCCGGCATATTATCAATTTCATATGATAAAATATCTCCATCCGGATCAAATGCTTTTGCTGTTATCGTTATAATTTCCTGCTCGTCTATAACCGTATCCGGGATTGCTTCCAGAGTCGGGGGGCTGTTATAACGTAAAATAAGCGGTTTACTATTGGCCGCCACAAAAACATAAACATCTTCTTTCCATATTCCATATACCTTATCTTCTGCCTGATAACTGCCTCCCGGTATCATTTCCGGTAATGTTGAGACATCAACGATTTCTACACTCTTTTTATTTTCATTCGCCATGAACAAATTTTTACCGGATTTAAACACATCAGGTATATAACCATCAACCGGCATCTTCTTTACAAGAGTCGGAAATTTAGGATTCGTCACATCAAGCACACATACACATTCAGCGCCATTCGCCAAAAAGAGATTGTTTCCATCCAGGGAGATAGCCCTGGCATTTTTAGGACCTGAATACTGTCCGATCCTTACCGGATTACTCTTATTACTGACATCGAGTATTTGAATACCTCCGTTTTTGTCGGCCACATAAAGAATATCATCTTTGATGATCAACTCCCAGGCCCATCCGGGTGTATCAAAATTCCCAACTTTAACCGGGCTGGCCGGGTTTGTAATATCGTATATAGTGATACCTTTTTCTTCTTCCGCAACAAAAACATACGGATTTTGTGCTACCACCCAAAAAGCATTTCCCTCAGTTGTAATTTTTCCGACTCTGGTCAAAACGGCAGGATTTGAAATATCAATGATATGGACACCTTCCAATTCATCCGAGAGAAAACCATAATTTCCATCAATGTAAAAGTTATGAGCACGGTGATCATTCAGATATTTACCAATTTCTTTTGGAGTTTCACGGTTACTTATATCTACAACCTGGATTCCCGCCCAGACATTGATCACATATAGTATATTATCATGATATGTTACATTTTGAATACCATCTTTTACTTCCTGGCCGGTCTCCAGAGTAGTCGGTAAGATAGACGAAATATATTCGGCACTGGCTCTCTGGGCCAGGAGCTTTGATGAATCGATAAAGATCATCGCAATCATAACCAGTATCATACGTATAAAGACTCGGCCAATATTTTTCATGTCAGACTCCAAAATTTAATTTGGTGGGTATAAGGTCCAACTAATTGTAATTATATAGAGTTAAATCGATTTTAATTTAATCCCCATACCCAAAAAATGCAAGGTTTTAGCTTTTCATGCTCTGAGTGACACCTATCCGTACATTGAGTGACGTAATAAATTGCGTCTTTACGATTGATGATTCTCAGGGAAATTGAATATACCTTATTATCAATAGTTTCGGTAAAAAGTTGAGTTTTTTTTTAATTTTTTTTGTGAAAAAGCAGATCCATAGATTTCATTTGGATTAACACAAAAAATGGAATTTAATTATCTTGTGCAAGATTATATCTATTTGAATTATAAAATTTATAATCCATAATTTAAAGGTTTATTTTTTACGCTGATATTAATAAATTTTAATATGAATAATTAAGGAGATCTTTACATGTTAGAACAAGATTCCATTGCACCGAATTTTACACTCCCCGATCAATCCGGGGCAAATCATTCCCTATCTGATTTTCGGGGTCAATGGGTTGTACTCTATTTTTATCCCAAAGATTTAACTCCTGGATGCACAACTGAAGCCTGTAATTTTCGCGATGATTTTCCAAACTTCCAGAAATTAAATACCATGATCCTCGGTATTAGTAAAGATAGTGTTAAGCGACATGCTTCTTTTGCAGAAAAATATAAATTACCCTTTCTGCTGCTTAGTGATGAATCCGGCGATGTTTGCGAGAAATATGACGTCTGGAAAGAGAAATCAATGTATGGTAAGACCTTTCTTGGTATTGTGCGCTCTACATATCTTATCAATCCTGAAGGTGTGATTTCCCGAGTGTATCCAAAGGTAAAGGTAAAGGAACATGCTGCAGAGATTTTGGAGGATCTCAAGGAATTAAGATAAGTCTTTCTTATTATAATTAAAGGAGTGTCTCAAGAAAATGCTACGTAAAAATATATCCGTCATGAATGCACAGTCTGAAATTATCCGCACGGAGTTATATTATCGTAATGCAATTAAAGATGCGCCCGTACTTATTATTTGTCATGGTTTCAAAGGTTTCAAAAACTGGGCTTTTTTTCCGATTCTCGCTGAATATCTTGCCGAGGCTGATTATGTGGTATTGACATTTAATTTTTCCAGAAATGGTATAGGCCCTGATCTACAGAACTTTACTGAATTGGATAAGTTTGAAAAAAATACCTATTCACACGAATTAAATGATTTAAAATGTATCGTCGATTATCTCACTTCTGGTGAAATAGGGAAAGGTTTAATCGATCCGGAAAAAATTGGTTTGATCGGACATAGCAGAGGCGGCGGTATTGCTCTGCTTCATACTCACAATGATCCACGCATAAAATCTCTTGTAACCTGGTCTTCCATAGCGACTGTTGACAGATACTCCAGCGAACAGCTTGAACTCTGGAAAAAACAGAAATACCTCGAATTTGAGAATAAACGGACGGGACAATTGATGCGTGTGGGAATTGACTTGTATAAAGACATTCAAAAGAATAAGAAAAAATTAGATATTTTGGCGGCAGCAGAAAAAATTGAAACCCCAACACTGTTAATCCATGGTCAAGATGATGAATCCGTTCCTGTCCAAGAAGCCCATACGATTTTTGAACATCTTGCGGCTCCGCAGAAAGAACTGCTAATAATAGAAGGTGGTACTCATACATTTGGTGCTCGACATCCGCTTGAATCCATGCCGGAAGAATTACAAACCGTATTTGAATTAACCGAAAACTGGTTCGACCGATTTCTGAGATAATATATAAATAATCATCACCAACATCCTCAGCAATCATTCCGATCACAACCACATATAAATATGTGCACTTGAAACAGGAGAACTGAATAAGTGAAAATTGCAAATTATCGTTTATATTCTATCGATACAGGGCGCTTTGCACTTGATGGCGGTGCTATGTTTGGTGTTGTCCCTAAAAAATTATGGGAAAAAACCAATCCTGCAGACTCAAGTAACAGAATCCCTCTGGCTTTAAGGTCTCTTTTACTCGAATCAGCAGAGAAATTAATACTGATCGATACAGGAATTGGGACAAAATTCGATGAAAAGTATTCACAGATCTATAAGATTGATTTTTCAGATCATTCAATGGATAATAGTCTCAATGCATATGGGTTCTCCAGAACGGATATTACGGATGTGATCATAACCCATCTTCATTTCGATCATGCCGGCGGTACGACATTCATCAATAATGGATCATTAGAACTGACATTTCCGAATGCTATCCACCATATTCAGGAAGAACAGTGGGATTGGGCCTTACATCCTTCCCAAAAGGATCAGGCCAGCTTCATGAAAAACGACTTTCAATTGCTTGAAGAAAAGGAAAAAGTAAAAAAACTTCCCGGCCCAATGGAACTTTTTTCTGGAATCGAATTACTAGTCATGTATGGGCACACACAGGGTATGCAGCTCGTAAAAATATCTGATCCTGATCATACGCTTTTGTATTGTGCAGATCTTATCCCGACAACTTCCCATATTCCCGTTCCCTGGGTAATGGCATATGACAATAATCCTCTGATAACAATGAATGAAAAGAGTCGATTGTTGCCACAGGCGATAAAAGAAGAATGGATCTTGTTTTATGAACATGATCCTTCGCTTCAGGCCTCCACAGTTAATATAACTGAAAAGGGCTATCGTATGAAAGATGAAGTGCACCTATGAAAAAATTCTATCCCGCTGCTTCCATTCATGATGTCAAGCCCGGTAAAGGGAAAAAGGTGCGCATAAAAAACAAAACAGTAGCACTTTTCAATTTCAAGAATACGATTTTTGCCATTCAAAACAATTGTCCTCATCAAAACGCAGATTTGGCTGACGGTTATATTCGGGATGGAAAAGTTTATTGTGCACTCCATCACTGGGCTTTTGATCTAAAAAGTGGTGCCTATTCCTTTAATCCAAATGTTTCGCTACAAACGTTTGATGTCAAGATTGATAATGATAAAATCTATGTGTGTATTGAAAAATAGTAAATAAAGTGCGTATTCCATGACACAGGCAACTTATAAACGAAAAGGTAATTTTAAAGGATTCTTATTTATCCTCGGTCTTCTGATCGTAGCGGCAATTTTGTTTTATACTCAACATCTGGTTAACATTCTTCAGGAAAAATCACGCGCTTCGATAAACTTTCGTGTGCGGGTTTTAGAAGAAAATTTAAATAGTGAAGAAACCACCGGTGATTTCGGATTTGTTCTGACTGAGGTCATACAGGGTATCGATTTTCCCGTCATTTATACTGATGCTCAAAAGGAACCACAGTTCTGTATCAATATTAAACCGGAATATGATTCTTTGAAAGTGCTTCCTCCCGAAATCGCCAGCATTCTGAAGGAGGAACTTGAAGATCTTGATGGTGAAAACCCACCAATTCCCATTTCATATCAGGGCTATGTCCTGGGATATTACCATTATGGCGTTTCTTCAATCGTCAGACAATTGCGCTGGTTACCTTATATAGAAATAGGTGTTGCTGTAATCTTTATATTAATTGGATATATTGGTTTTTCACAAATAAAAAAGAGCGAGCAGCGTCATATTTGGGTGGGCATGGCAAAAGAAACGGCTCACCAGCTTGGTACACCACTTTCCTCCATACACGGATGGATTGAATTGCTTAAAGACAATCCGAAAGAGCTCGATAAAGCCTTAATTGAAATGAATATTGATGCAAACAGATTGAGCAAGATTGCCCTGCGTTTCTCACAAATCGGATCTTTTCCCGCTCTGAAAAAGCAGAATATAGTCGAAATTTTAAAAAACACTGTCGTATATATTAGAAAACGATTGCCCCGCATTGATAAAAAAATCCTGATAAAAGAAGATTATCAAGTTGAACCCTTGATTGAACTTAATGGCGAACTTTTTGAATGGGTAATTGAAAATCTGATTAAAAATGCTATAGACTCTATTGAGGATAGATCCGGAACGATCGAATTGAAGTTATTTGCAGAAGACAATGACTATATATCTATTGACGTTTCTGACACTGGAAAGGGCATAAACAGCAGAGATAAAAAGCATGTTTTTAAACCCGGATACAGTACAAAAACCAGAGGTTGGGGATTAGGGCTGAGTTTAGCGAAAAGAATTATTGAAGAATATCATGGGGGTAAACTTTTTTTAAAGGATACTCGTATCGGGAAAGGTTCGGTTTTCAGGATACTGTTGAAGCGCTCTTAAGAAAAATCGATCGGGATTTTTTACACGGGATTCATGTATAACTTTAGATTTTACCTTGACAAACGTATTACTTTTAATTAACATTTGCCACTCGTTTCGAAAATAAGAAAGAGGAGATCTTTTGCCGACTGCAAGACAATTAGAATTTGAATCGCTGATTGCACCCCATCTCAGTTCGTTGTACAGTACTGCTCTCAGGATGACACATAATCAAAATGATGCAGAAGATTTGGTGCAGGATACATTATATAAAGCTTTTCGGGCTTTTGACCAATACCAAAAGAACACAAATTTTAGAGCCTGGGCCTTTAGAATACTGGTTAATACCTATATTACCGCTTATCGCAAAGCTATTCGCCAACCACAGAAAGTCAGTTATGATGACCTTGAGGAATTTTACCTCTACAAGAAACTTGATGAATCGATAAGTCTGCAGGAAACAGCGAAGGAAGATTTTCTAGAAAACTTTTTTGAAGATGATGTTAAGGATGCTTTAGAGAATTTACCATATCAGTTTAGGCTTGTTGTACTGCTTTGTGATGTAGAAGGTTTCTCCTACAACGAGATCGCCAATATTATTGATGCTCCTCTGGGGACTGTGATGTCTCGTTTATACAGGGGAAGAAAATTGCTGCAGAGATATCTCTGGAGTTATGCAAAAAAGAGAGGTTATGTTCTTAATGAAAAAGACTAAACCTAAAAAATATGATTGTGCAGAAGTAGAAAAACGTGTACAGGCATATCTGGATAATTATCTATCTGACGAAGAGATCCTGAAAATAGAGGATCATCTTAGTTATTGTCTGCCCTGTGATAAAAAGGTGGAATTTGAGATCAAGCTGAAAGAATTGATCAGACATAAGGCAAATGAAAAAGACTATCCAAAGACTCTCGAAGAAGAGTTAAAAAAAATTATTGAGGATCGCCATTCTACTTAAGAATTTGCAGATCTTTATTGAGTACAATATTCCTGAATTTATAATCCCTGATAAACAAAGTGTTGTTTATTCCCCTTTTCTGAAGTTGTAAAACAAGTCTTTGTGGTATCCAATAATCTTCTACTTTTCTGGATTTTAACGATATCTCAAATCCACTTTCGATTTGTTGATTGACCTCTATTTGAACTCTCCAGTTATTGCATATCCATTTGTTATCTATCATCGTATAACCGGGATAAACGGTAATAAGTTGATTTTTATGTATATAGTTGGTCGATATTTTTAGACAGCGTCCGTTTTGACCAAAAACCAAATTTGTTTTGACATTTTTCCCATCTTCAAATAATTCATATTCTACAAAAACGGTGTCCTTTTTGGGTGTGATCAAATATGTTTCGGGAAGTTCATCAAGAAGGTTGCCGGCAAAAAATCGTTGCCAATCTACCAATAGGCCTTGTAGTTCATGAATCATATCCATCTGATGTTGTTCAATTTCTTTCTGTTTTTCAATATTTCCGGCATCTGGTAAGGGTCTTTTTATGTAATATAGTAAGTCCGGATTTTTCCATATAATCTCTAATGGAAATATTTCTTCCTCTGAAAGATCTTTTGATGCTTCAATAAAAATATTTGAGGTTACCCAGCTGGAAAAATTGTCCAATCCGCTTTTTTTAAGCGAATGATAATTTGTTTTTACACGATATATAAATTCCGCCTCATTGAACTGCGCTTGTACTGAGCCGGTTATCATAATGATGATTAAAAAGATTTCTAGTCTTCTAATTCTCATTTGCTTTTTCCTGCAGTTTATCAAGTTTTTCTCTTTCACCAATTACAATTAAATCATCTCCTTCTTCAATCATTGTATCAGAGCCCGGATTATATATTAGCTTTCCTGTAACTCGATAAATTCCAACAATAATTGTATTAAAATCACTTCTGATTTTTGATTCGGCGATCGATTTACCGATCAGGTTTGAGTCTTTATTTATTTTCACCTCTTCAATTTCCAACCCGAGGTCAGACCGAGAAAAGACTTCGTCAATAAAATCAACAACTGTTGGCCTTAAGAGAGCTTGGGTAATTCGATATCCGCCTATCTCATAAGGTAATACAACACGATTTGCACCCGCTTTGAGCAATTTTTCTTTTGAACTTTCTTCTTCAGCACGGGCAATAATTTTTAGAGACGGATTTAATCCTCTTGCGCTGAGAGTTGTGAATGTATTTTCTATATCTGTACTGAGCACTGAAACAAGACCGTGTGCCTTTTCTATGCCCGCTTTAATAAGGTTTTCATCTTCTGTGGCATCACATTCAATGTACTGGTATTCTTCTAAATGCTCAGGATTTTCAATCTCTTTTTCAAGAACAACAAACGATTTTTTGCGTTTTTTCAGTTCCTGTGCAATTTTTGTTCCCATCCGTCCGTATCCACAGATAATATAATGATTCTCAAGTTGATTGATTTTTTTTTGCATTTTTCTTACCTGAAAAAATTTTCCTTCAAAAAGCAGTAAATTAATTTCTCTTAAAGCATACAGAAATACTGTGATTCCAAAAACAATGAGGATCATTGTCAACACCCTGCCGGCATCAGACAATGGAAATACTTCTTTATATCCTGTTGTTGAGAGCGTAATGACCGTCATATAAAGTGAATCGAGGAAATTGACATCTTCGATAATAGAGTATCCCACACTGCCAATAAACAATAGCAATACAATGAGAAAAAGAATGCTTTTAATCTGTTGCAACATATTAAAATTTACCCATTTTAATATGAATGGACAATGGAAATTTTGATGGTGGATGGTGGATGCTTAAATTAAAATTTGTCTTTCAACACATACGACACAAATATTTTTTTAATCTCACATATCAAGAAGCAAGAGACGAGGATCCAGGATCCAGAATCCAGAATCGCGTTCCGAGTTTATTACTTGATATTTTTATTCGAAGTAATTAGCTTTTGAACATTTAACAAGAAGGAAAAAATGTATACACCAGCAATCAAATTCGAGAATGATAAGCTTACCCTCATTGATCAGACCCTTTTACCGACTCATCTTGAATATATTCCGATAACAACACTTGAAGAATGTATTGAAGCGATTAAAAGTCTTCGTGTCAGGGGTGCTCCAGCGATTGGTATCTGTGCTGCTTACGGATTATTTACAGTAGCGAATTCAATTTCTTCGAAACCTTATGCTGAGTTTAAGGATCTGATGAATACGGCATGTGACCTACTATATAAAAGCAGGCCAACTGCTGTCAATTTAGGTTGGGCTATCACTAGAATTAAATCTATCTATTCAGAGAACCGTGACTTATCTGTCCCTGAGATTACTGCATTAATAAGAGAAGAGGCAATAAACATACACAATGAAGATATAGAATTCTGTGAGAAGATGGGTTATGTGGGTTTGGAAATCGTGCCCAATCCCTGTAATATTATTACGCACTGTAATGCAGGAAGTCTTGCCACAGGTGGTTGGGGTACGGCTCTTGGTGTTATCTATGCAGCCAAGGAACAAAATTACAACACACATGTTTACGTGGATGAAACAAGACCTTTAGGTCAGGGGGCCAGGTTAACACTTTGGGAACTGATGCAGAACGGTATTCCCTGTACACTTATCACGGATAGTATGTCTGGCTCATTGATGAAAGATGGAAAAATAGATCTTGTTCTCTTTGGTGCTGATAGAATCAGCAAGAACGGAGATGTAGCCAATAAAATTGGTACCTACAATTTGGCCGCTCTTGCCCGTTTGCACGGTATTCCCTGTTACGCAGTGGCACCGAGCTCTACATTTGATATGAACCTTGATAGTGGTGATGAAATCGAAATAGAACATAGAAATTCGAACGAAATATTGCATATCTATGGTTATAATGATAACTTAAGTGTTGGAGTAGGAGTTTATAACCCAGCTTTCGATGTAACCCCTGCCGAGTTCCTTACTGGAATCATTACGGAACGAGGTATTATAGAACAACCAATATCAGAAAATTTACCCAAATTAATAATGTAATTTTTAAGGAGAGGAAATGAGAAGTATAAACGTTGTTTTTGCTGTCGTACTTTTAACCATTGCTCTAATGGTAACATCTTGTCGTCCGCCAGAACTTGAACAAGCTGTTATCGACTACAATGGTGGTCGTTATGATAATGCTTATACACAAGTATTGTCAGCGACAGAAAAGTATCCCGACAATGAAGAAGCCTGGTATTATTTAGGAGAAATCCAGGGTAAAAAGGGCCAAATTAAAGAAATGATGGAATCTTTTAATAAATCCCTTTCGCTCAAAAATACTTATCAGGCAGAAATTGATATGGCAAAATCGAATTACTATGGTAAATACTACAATGATGGTGTCTCCGCCTACAACGCGGTGATTCAAATTGAAGATAAAAAAAGCGAACAGGGTATTAAAAGACTTGATCAGGTGATAGAGGACTTTACGAATGTAAATTATATCAAAAATGACTATATGGCAAACCGGTTGATTTCGATCTCTTATCAATTCAAGGAAGATGATGAAAATTCTTTGAAATATTTATACGCTGCTGCTGAAGCAAAGCCGGATACGGCATTGGCATATATCGATCTGGGATATCATTTTCAAAGGCAACAGGAATTTCTAAAAGCAGCCGAACAATTTAAAAAAGGAATTGAAGTTGATCCTAAAAATCAGGAATGTCTCATTCGATATGCCGAGAGTCTAGACATGGCTGAGAAAAAGGAAGAAGCGATCGCAGCATACAAAGAAGCATTTGAAGTCGTCCCTGATGAAAAGGCCATTCCATTTAATCTTGGTTTATTACTTTTCAAACAGGCAAATGCTATAGAAAATGATGAAGCGAAGAAGAAAGAAACAATGGAAGATGCAATATTCTATTTCGAAAAAGCAAAAGAGATAGATCCTAATATTAAAGAAGTATATGATCTCCTTGGTACGCTTCTGCTTCAGTTACAGCAATATGATAAAGCAAAAGCGATTCTCGAACAGGGAGTTGAACTTTATCCGAATTCCTCTACCGTATGGCAAAACCTAAGTTTCCTGTATGCTAAATTAGGGGATAAAAAGAGGGCTGAAGAAGCATTTGAGAAATCAAAACAGCTTCAGGAAGAATAGACGTATTTAACTCTATATTAATTCAACTTAATGGGGCAGGGTCTGTTGCGTGATCTTGCCCTTTTTATTTTCCACGGTTTGTCAGGAAATAAGATAAGGCTTCTAGCTCAATTGACATATTTTCGTTTTTGATCGTCACACCTTTAGGTACTTTTAAACTCAGGGGAGCAAAATTCAAAATTGCTTTCACTCCGGCGTCTGTTACACTATTCACAACGCCCTGTGCAACATTGGCAGGAACAGCAATAATGGCTATTTGAATTTTTTCTTCTTCCAGATATTCTAAGGCGTTGGCAAATGCTTTGACTTCCAGTCCACCGACGATCGAACCAATTTTGTCTTCATCGTTATCCAGCAGTAATTTAATAATGAATCCCTGTTTTTTAAATTCCTGATAATCAACCAGCGCTCGTCCAATATTTCCAATTCCAATCAGAGCGACATTCCATTTTTTATACAGTCCGAGAATTGTACCGATATTATTCTGTAGGTCGATTGTATTGTAACCCAATCCTCTTTTACCGAAGGTACCGAAAAATGAGAGGTCTTTTCTTACCTGTGCGGATGTAACACCGTCAATTTCAGCGATTTCATCAGATGATACTGTTTTCACCTTTTTATCAATTAATCGTCCTAAAGTTCGGTAGTACTTTGAAAGGCGGCTTATCGTTGAATCTGAGATTTTTTTCATTCTGGCCTCCGATAAGAAAGATTTATAAAAATATATACCTTTGTATATTTAGCTCTCTGCGACAAAATCTGAACCATTAACGTTGTTGTCTCCATTTCCAATAACAATTTTTGCGACATCACCGATCTTATCATTTTCATCAAGTTTAATAAGTTTAACCCCCTGTGTGTTCCGCCCAATAATAGATATTTTTCCTATATGCTGGCGTATCACAACTCCATTTCCGGTTATAAGAATGATATCTTCATTATCAACCACCTCTAACACAGCGACCAGCGGACCTGTTTTCTCATTCACTTTCATGGCAATGATACCTTTTCCACCGCGGCTTTGTGTCCGATAATCACTTACGTTACTTCTCTTACCTAAACCTTTTTCAGAAATCGTAAGCAGGGTATCTTCCCGTTTAACCACGACCATTCCGATTACATGGTCATCACTTCTAAGGGTTATACCTTTTACACCGGTGGCTGTTCTGCCCATATCTCTGACTTCCCTCTCATTAAATCTGATTGAGTACCCCTTTCGGGTCACCAGGATGATATCATTTATCCCGGCTGAGACGGCTGCGCTTAGCAATTCATCATCATCTCGAATCGTCGCAGCAACAATACCGCCTTTTCGTGGCCGGCTAAAAGCACTGAGTTCTGTTTTCTTTATAATACCGGATTTTGTAGCAATCATAATGTATCCCTCATCTTCGAAATTTTTAACCGGGACAAATCCACGAATATTTTCACCTTTTTGGATATCGATCAAATTAACGATTGGTCTTCCTTTCGATGCTTTTCCGGCCTGTGGGATTTCATGTACTTTCAACCAGTATAGTCGTCCCCTATCTGTGAAGAACAAGATATAATGGTGGGTACTTGCAATAAACATATGTTCGATAAAATCCTCTTCCCGGGTTGTTGCCCCTGTAGAGCCTCGTCCTCCACGGTTTTGACGTCTATACCCGCTTACAGGGAATCTTTTAATATTACCCCGGTGAGAAATGGTAATTACCATATCTTCTTCAGCGATCATATCTTCGACGGTTAATTCTTCATAGTCTGTAATAATCTCGGTGCGTCGTTCATCACCATATCTTTCATTTATTTCATTAAGCTCCTCTTTAATAATTTGCATCCGCAGTCCGCGGTTTTCTAAAATTGCCCGCAGTTTTTCAATCAGTTTTAGAAGTTCCTTATATTCTTCCTCTATTTTTTTCCGTTCCAAACCGGTCAACCGTTGTAATCTCATTTCCAGAATCGCCTTCGCCTGAACTTCACTGAGCTTGAATTGACGCATCAGATTGCTTTTTGCTGTCTCGGGATCACGTGATTTTTTAATCAATTCAATGATTTCATCAATATTGTCCAATGCGATTTTAAGACCTTCCAGGATATGTGCTCTCTTTTCAGCTTCGTCCAATTCAAATTCTGTTCTTCGAACTACAACCTCATGTCGGTGATTTATAAAATTTGTAAGAATCTCTTTGAGATTGAGAATTTTTGGTTGTCCTTTTACGAGAGCAAGCATAATAATTCCAAATGTTGTCTGCATTTGGCTGTGCTTGTAGAGTGCGTTGAGAATTGATTTTGCATTGGCGTCTCTTTTTAGTTCAATCACTATTCTCAATCCGTCACGATCTGATTCATCCCTGATGTCAGAAATTCCTTCCACCTTTTTCTGGTGCACAAGTTCAGCAATTTTTTCGATCAGATTAGTTTTATTCACCTGATATGGAATTTCAGATATGATAATATTTTCTCTGCTATTTCTGGCGACCTCGATATTGGCTCTTGCCCTGACAATGACCCGACCGCGACCGGTTAAGTAAGCATCTTTAATTCCCTGATATCCAAATATAATTCCTGATGTGGGAAAATCTGGACCATGAATATATTTTAACAACTCCTCTACTTCCAAATCGGGATTATCAATAACGGCATGAATGCCTGATATGACCTCGGAGAGATTATGAGGAGGAATGTTGGTAGCCATTCCTACTGCAATACCAGAGGCTCCGTTCACCAATAAGTTTGGTAACAAAGCAGGAAGAATTTGTGGTTCTTCTAAAGTATCATCAAAGTTGGCTGTAAAATCAACCGTGTTTTTTTCCAGATCCCGTAACAGTTCCTCGGAGATTCTCGCCATTCTTGCTTCTGTATAACGCATGGCCGCGGGAGAATCTCCATCTATCGAGCCGAAATTACCTTGACCATCAATGAGAGGATAACGCAAAGAAAAATCCTGAATCATTCTGACCATGGTATCGTAGACAGCTGCATCACCATGTGGATGGTACTTCCCGAGAACTTCCCCAACAATTCTTGCACTTTTTTTATAGGATCTGTTATAGCTAAGTCCCAGACCGCGCATTCCATATAAAATTCTACGATGAACAGGTTTTAATCCGTCACGTACATCAGGTAGTGCTCGAGATACAATCACAGACATCGAATAATCGAGATACGAACTTCGCATCTCATCTTCAATCAGAGTCGGTATAATTTTTTCACCGTTTGCCATATATTTTCCTGACTATATATCTAAATTTTTAACATACTTCGCATTTGCTTCAATGAAGGCACGTCGAGGTTCTACGTCATCACCCATCAATGTCGAAAAAATATGATCCGCTTCTGCAGCATTTTCTAATGACACCTGAAGTATGGTCCTTTTTTCCGGATCCATTGTCGTTGACCACAATTGATCCGGATTCATTTCACCAAGACCTTTATACCTTTGTAATGTGATATTACCTTTGCCATTCATTCTTTTGATAAAGTTTTCTTTTTCATCTTCATCAAAAGCATAGATTGAATCGTTTTTATTTTTAATCAGATAGAGTGGTGGTTGTGCAATATATATTTTACCATAGTCAAATAACTCTTTCATGTAGCGATAAAAGAAAGTGAGTAAAAGTGTTCGTATATGAGAACCGTCCACATCCGCGTCAGTCATAATAATAATTTTACCGTATCTCAGTTTTGCCACATCAAAATCATCATCCCCTATGCCAGTTCCCAGTGCAGTAACAATTGTTTTGATTTCTTCATTTGATAGGATCTTGTCAAATCTGGCTTTCTCTACATTTAAAATCTTACCCTTTAAAGGCAATATCGCCTGGAACCGTCGATCACGTCCCTGTTTTGCAGAACCTCCGGCTGAGTCTCCCTCAACTAAATATATCTCACAATGCTCAGGATCATTAATAGAGCAATCGGCCAGTTTTCCTGGTAAAGATCCACTTTCCAGAGCTGATTTGCGGCGGGTAAGATCTCTTGCTTTACGAGCTGCTTCCCTGGCACGGGCAGCACTTTTACATTTTTCAATAATTGCTCTACCCGTCGGTGGATTGTCATCCATGTATTCAAAAAGCTTTTCATTAACGATTGATTCGACAATACCTTTTATTTCAGAATTCCCAAGTTTTGTCTTTGTCTGACCCTCAAATTGAGGTTCGGGTACTTTAACACTAATAATCGCTGTTAGTCCTTCTCGTGTATCTTCTCCCTGTAAATTTATTTTTTCATTCGGTTTTATTAGATTATTTTTCAGGGCATAATTATTCATCGTTCTTGTTAAAGCTGATTTAAATCCGGATAAATGTGTACCCCCTTCAATTGTATTCACATTATTACAGTAGGTTAGTATATTTTCAGTAAATGTTGAATTATATTGAAGGGCAATTTCAACAGGTGTGTCGCTGTCGAGCTTCTCTATGTAAATTGGCTTTCTATGGATGGGATTTCTTGATTCATCCAGATAATTCACAAATTCGATAAGGCCGCCCTTGTAATGGAATTCATCACTTTTGTCTTCCCGTTCATCTATTAATGTTATATTGAGATTTTTATTGAGAAAGGCAAGTTCCCTTAATCTTTGTGCTAACGTATCATAATTATATACAATCTTTGGAAAAATTTCATTATCTGCTAAAAATTTTACGATCGTGCCTGTTTTTTTACGTTTGCCGATTACTTTCAATGGCTTATCCACAGCACCACGTTTATAACTTTGAA
>WOR8_10002771_pt1 | contig 24913 bp, 22 predicted proteins | sample DeeMarSeWOR38_10_FD_19890 | JGI IMG/M metagenome (IMG submission 19890) | reverse complement strand
TACTGCATGCTGTTGCCGTGGTCAAGGCCGGCGTGTTCACCGTTTTGAAAGTAACGATATATATCTTTGGCACTGACTTTATAACGAACTCGGGCGCCAGTGACTGGCTCATCTGGTTTGCAGGTGGCACCATCCTGCTGGCATCGCTGGTTGCGATGACCAAGGACAACCTCAAGTTACGCCTGGCCTATTCGACGATCAGCCAGCTGAGTTATGTCGTACTCGGCGCACTGCTGGCGACCAATATGGGCCTGCTGGGCGGTGCCCTGCATATTTCCATGCACGCATTTGCCAAGATCACGCTGTTTTTTGCTGCCGGAGCCATTCTGGTCGCTGCGAACAAAAGCGATGTCAGTGACATGGGCGGTCTCGGCCGCGCCATGCCGGTCACCTTCGGCGCCTTTCTGATCGGCAGTCTCAGCATCATCGGTTTACCGCCGTTTGGTGGCATGTGGAGCAAGTGGTACCTGGGCATGGGTACAGTTGAAACCGGTCAATGGCTGCTGTTATCTGTACTGCTGGTCAGCTCTCTGTTGAACATCGCCTACCTGCTTCCTGTCCCGGTCAGGGGATTTTTCGGCAAAGCCCGGGATGGCACATCATACTCTCAAATTCGGGAAGCGCCCATCAGCTGCCTGCTTGCAATGGTGATCACATCGCTTGCCTGCCTGCTGCTGTTTTTCTACCCTGATCCTTTTTATGAACTGGCGTTGAACATATCTGGAGGCAAGTGACATGAATGAACCGGATCCCAGGCCCGAAAACAGGCAACATCTGTTTGATAATCCGCGCAATGTATCGCTGGTAATTCGTAGCTTATATATAGTTTGCATCCTGTTATTCCTGCTGGACTTTATTCTGCACCGGCACGTCACAAACAAATGGGACGGCTTCACAAGTTTTTACGCCCTGTTCGGATTTATTGCCTACGTGACAATCGTGCTGGTAGCCACTCAATGGCGTAAACTCGTGAAGCGCAAGGCAGATTATTACGATGTGGATGGCTGATCTTCCTGCTTTTGTTCCGTTTTTCATTGCTGCGCTGCTGGCATTTCTCACACGTGGCTGGCTGCGAAATCTGATCATACTTGCCACACCTCTCCTCGGTGGAGTGCACCTGTGGTTAGATGTCACGCCTGGTATCGTCACCACCGTGCCCATCCTGGAGTACGAACTGATCCTGATGCGAGCTGATCGTCTCAGCCTGTTGTTTGCTTACATTTTCCATATAGCTGCATTCATCGCTGCCATCTTTGCATTGCATGTACGTGACACGACGCAGACTGTTTCAGGCCTGCTCTATGCCGGCAGTGCTCTGGGCGCAGTATTCGCCGGCGATTTGATCACTTTATTCATATTCTGGGAATTGCTGGCAATATCATCTGTTTTTCTGATATGGGCCGGTCGTACCGAACGCGCAATTCGCTCCGGTATGCGCTACCTGGTGATCCAGGTTTCCTCGGGCATGCTGCTACTCGCCGGCGCACTGGTACAGTATTATCAAACCGGCTCGCTGGCATTTGACTTTATCGGCCTGGAGGGAATCAGCGGCTGGCTGATATTTCTGGCCTTCGGCATCAAGTGCGCATTCCCCCTGCTGCATAACTGGCTCACGGATGCCTATCCTGAAGCAACGCCAACAGGCACTGTTTTCCTCTCGGTATTCACCACCAAGGTTGCCGTGTACGCACTGGCGCGCGGTTTCCCCGGTACCGAACTTCTGGTTTATATAGGTGCAGTGATGACATGCTTCCCGATCTTCTACGCAGTCATCGAGAATGACCTGCGACGGGTGCTTGCTTACAGCCTGATCAACCAGCTTGGCTTTATGGTCTGCGGTATTGGCATTGGAACAGCACTCGCACTCAATGGCACCGTGGCACACGCTTTCAGTCATATTCTCTACAAGGCCCTGTTATTCATGAGCATGGGTGCCGTGCTCTATCGGGCAGGCACCATTAAAAGTTCTGACCTGGGCGGTTTATACAAGTCAATGCCAAAAACCGCATCCCTGTGCATTATAGGTGCTTGCTCAATATCCGCTTTCCCGCTGTTCAGCGGCTTCGTCAGCAAATCGATGGTGATGGCTGCAATGATAGAGGAAGGCTATGACTATCTCTGGCTGGTGTTGCTGTTTGCTTCTGCCGGAGTACTTCATCATGCCGGCATAAAAATTCCATACTTCGCGTTCTTTGCACACGATTCCGGTATACGCACCAGGGAAGCACCAGTCAACATGCTCATTGCGATGAGCATCGCTGCGATACTCTGCGTCTTTATCGGTATACAACCCCAGTATCTATATGCACTGCTACCCTGGGAAGTAGAGTACTGGCCCTATGAAACGACCCATGTATTATCACAGTTTCAGCTATTGCTGTTCGCGGCACTGGCCTTTGTCTGGCTGAACAGACTGGGACTGCATCCGCATGAAATGCATGCAGTTAACCTTGATGCCGACTGGCTGTACCGCAAGCTCATGCCCGACACCGCGCGTTCTGTGTATGGCTTTTTGAAACGGACCGGCCACCGTATTGAAGATACTTTTGACAGCACGCTGAAGGATGCCGCCAGATCAATGATAAGCACACGCCTTGGACGTTTCAATCTGGCCGCAAGCTGGCCAACTGGCAGCATGGCGTTCTGGTTAGCGGTGATACTTGGCCTTTTTCTACTTGCAGACGCGATGAGTTAGAACTGCCCGTAACTGTGTCATCAGTCGCAACGACTGAGACAATACTTGAGCAGCGGGGGTGACAGCAATGTCGTTACGATTACCATCAGTACGACGGCTGAAAACAGTGCATCATTCATCACACCGAGACTCTTGCCTATCGCGGCAAATATAAGCCCGACTTCGCCGCGCGGCATCATGCCGACACCGATCGCCCAGCGATTACCGGAACCGAACACACCGAAGCCCGAGACCACCTTGCCAAGGATAGCCGCAGCCACAAGCCCGGCGGCGAGCATCATCACCCCGGGTTGCAGGAATGTTTCGAGTTTTACCTGTATCCCCATCAACACAAAGAAAATAGGCACAAGTATAACTTCGAGCGGCATAATCAAATCCTTGATGCAGACCGGACATTTACGGTCATTATTCCAGTTTTCAAAATAAGCATCGTGCAGAATCAGGCCCGCGGTAAAAGCCCCGATGATGGTTGCCAGTCCGGACAGGTTCGCCAGCCAGGCCAGCACCATGACAAACAGATAAGACACAAACATTTTTGCTTCGACCAGATCAAGGCGATGAAACAGCCTGACAATAAATCGAATAAAGAACGGCCCGAGATAAACAGCCGCCAGCAGAAACAGGCTGGCCATAACGATGGTCATTGCAACATTGATCAGGTCGACACTGCCCGTGACGACGATGCCGCTGACGACAGCCAGCATTAACAGGCCAAGCACATCATCAAACACGGCGGCTCCGAGGATAATGCGCGCGGTCTCGGTCTGCTGCATTTTCATCTCCTGCAGCACCATTGCAGTAATACCGACACTGGTCGCGGACAGTGTCGCACCCAGGAACAGGCTGGTATGGAATTCGACATTTTCGATCAGCAGTGTCGATGCCAGCAAGCCGAGCAGAAATGGCAAAAGTACGCCAATGATAGCTACACGCCCGGAGTCGGGCCCGACCTGTCGCATTTCATCGATGCTGGTGTCCAGGCCGACAAGAAAAAGCAGGAAAATAACGCCGTAGCGCGAAAACACATCGACGGCATGGGCCACCTGCAACAGTTCATTGCCGTGCGGCCCACGCAATATATCCAGGACATGCCAGGTGCCTTCCACGCCGACGGCATTGAGGCAGGCCATCTCGAGTTCTTCTCCCTGCAGCAGGTTCTGTATGGTGTCAAATATTGCCGGCCCTTCGCGCAGCACCGTGATGAGATCGAACGAAAAATAATACGCGATATTGCCGACCAGGATACCTATCAGCAATTCACCCAGAACGGAAGGAAAACCCAGCTTGCGTGCGGAAAATCGCCCGATCAGGGCAACAAAAAGGATACCGGTAACCCCGAGGATGACAGGCGCAATCGGGTCGCTGTGTGACACATGGAACTGGAAGGCTGCTGCCGCAGACGGCAACAGTGCAATAAGCAGCAGCAGGAAAAATCTTCGGTAGTTATGCCTGGCGTTCATAAGCTGGATGCTTAAAATTCTGTTTTCTCGCAGAGGCGCGGAGAACGCAGAGAAATTTACAGGTATTCGTGGGAGCGACTTTAGTCGCGAACATCGACAATTCGCGGCTAAAGTCGCTCCTACAGATAACAGAAACCCCTGCGTTCTCTGCGCCTCTGCGAGAGTAAATCTCTATAGCCTTTTCGATATAACCAATCCCTGCCGTGCTAGCAGATACGTGGAAGCGGGTCATCTTCCAGTTCTTCAAGGATGCGCTCACCACCTATTTCCGTTTCCAACAGTACATGCTGAATGTTTGAGTCTACATGACCAATGATTGCAGCACCCTGACCTTCCTCAAGACTGCGCCATGTTTCCAGCAAGTGCTGTGCTTCCGACGGTTCTACCACAGCAACCACACGTCCCTCGCAGGCAAGGTACATGGGGTCATATCCAAGCATGTCACACACCGATTGCACCGGATCGCGCACGGGTAAAGAAGCCTGGATTAAACGTACACCCATGCCGGTGGCTCTATGCAGCTCGGTACACACCGTTGCCAGCCCGCCACGGGTCGGATCCCGCATGAAGCGCAGGCCTTCATGTTGCATTGCAGTTTGAGTCAGGTTCAGCACACTGGCAGCATCGGATTGAATATCACCTCTGAGTCCAAATTCTTCACGCGCCAGCATCACGGCAATGCCATGATCGCCAACCGGACCGCTGACAATAATTGCATCGCCGTTGTTGATATTCCCCATACCCAGCGCATGCCCACTGCGTATGCCGACGCCCGTGGTCGCCAGGTACAGGCCACCGCCCTCACCCCGGCGTAACACCTTGGTATCACCGGCAACCACTTTTACCCCGATCGCTGCCGCTGTATGCGCCAGCGATTTGATGATGCGCTCAAGCAGCGCTATTTCGAGACCCTCTTCGATGAACGCATTCAGGCTCAGGTACTTCGGTATCGCACCTGCAACCGCGAGGTCGTTGGTAGTGCCGTGAACGGCGAGCGAACCGATATCTCCGCCGGGAAACTCCAGCGGCTGCACCGTGAAGCCATCGGTGGTAAACAAAACCTCGCCGCCGTTGATATCAATCGGCACGGCATCCGCGTGTACATCCAGGTCCGGGTTGGCGAGATGACGCGCGAAAATTTCATCGATCAATTCCCGCATGTAGCGACCGCCATTACCGTGCGCCAGGGAGATGTGTGTATCTTGCATTTACATACCTGCTAATCGTTTATTCACCGCAGAGACGCAGAGAAAAAATAGTTTTTTGCCGCAAAAGTCGCAAAAATACGCAAATTAAAAACCATAATAAAGTTCTTCTTAGCGCCCTTCGCGTTTTTTGCGGCAATAGATGCTGTTAATATTTCTCTGCGCCTCTGCGGTTCAAATTATTATCTGTTAAATCCATACTCAATAACCTGGCCGAAACTGATACCGGCGTCATTGACGGGTATCAACCCGGGCAGATGAAGCTTGAAGCCGTCCCCGGACAATAACGCGAACGCATGTTCGGTCAATACACGGTTCTGGAATACGCCGCCGGAGAAACTGATCGCTTCCGCGCCATGTTGTTCACGAATCGCCCTCGCCTGTTGCAGCATGGCGTGCGCCAGTGAAGCATGAAACATCGACGCGCGCTCACTGACACTTAAAGCAGAATCTATCATCGCAGGCAGCAACGGAGCCCAGTTTGTAATCAACAAGTTATCGTTCTTTTCTAAAGTCAGATCTATGTGATTACCGGGTTTATCGCACAGCGCTTCAAGCTCCATCGGGCGCGGCCGCAGCATCGAACAGGCGACCAACAGCCGTGGACCGGGGTGAGTTGACGCGTCGCCGCCATGCTTCATAGATGAGTGAACTGTCTTCAGGCGGCGCCGCGTATTCATGCCCCGCCTCCCAGCATACTGCTGCAGCACTACGCCAGGGTTCACGCCCGGCCCTGTCACCGCCCGGCAAATGGAACGGACGCATACTGGCTACGCGTTGCCAATTACCCGGCACGCCCAGCAAAGCCTCTCCACCCCACAGGCTGCCATCTACACCATAGCCGACACCGTCCCAGGTAAACACCAGTAAAGGCTGTTCTGTTTCTCCGCCATGGCATTCGTAATATGAAGAAGAGGCATGGGCATGATGGTGGTACACATTGTATACAGGCAGGCCCTGCCGGTTGGCCCAGCGTGTCGTTGTATAGCCGGGGTGCGCATCACACACCAGCTGCTCGACCTTCACGCCATAAAGCCGCTGCAGGTCCTCGATGGTTTGTTCGAAAACCGCAAGGCTGCGCGCCGAATCCATTTCACCGATATGCGGTGACATCACGGCACGGTTGTTCCATGCCAGTGTAACAGTGTTCTTCATATGCGCGCCGACGGCAAGCACCGGTTTTTCCAGCTCGAAAGGCAGGCTTAATTCACAGGGTGCGAATCCTCGACCCAGTCGGACCGGTCGCGGTTTACCGGCAACCGTCCTGAATACCGGATCATCGGCAGGCCGTTCGATCGGACGATCATGATGCAGGAATGCCCCGGCCACGTGCACCAGTCGTTTCTCAACCTCGGCATTATCGATCAGCACGGGCTCGCCGCTGATATTCGCTGAAGTCGCCACCAGCGGGCCGCCAAAATCGTTTAACAGTAAATGGTGCAATGGACTGTACGGCAGCATCACGCCGATCTCGGCCAGCCCCGGGGCGATAGCATCCGACAAAGCCGAACCCTGTTTCTTTCGCACAAGCAAAATGGGTCTGGCCGGATGCAACAGAAACTCCTTGTCAGATGGGGACAACTCAACACTGGCGCCCAGGTCCCCGAACGGATCAGCCGCTGGCGCCGGAAACAATACGGCCAGCGGCTTATCGGGGCGAGGCTTGTTATTCCTCAATGCTTCGATCGCTTCATCATTACAGGCATTACACATCAGGTGATAACCACCGATGCCTTTCACAGCAATGACCCTGCCATTGTTGAGCGCTTCGACAGCAGCAGACAGAGCTTCTTCATTGCCTGACACCCCATCACCCTGCACGTTATTGAACTCAAGCCGGGGACCACACACAGGACAGGCGACGGGTTCCGCATGAAACCGGCGGTCGGCAGGATCTTCGTACTCCCGGCGGCATTGCGCGCATAGCTCAAAACCGGCCATGCCTGTATTGGACCGGTCATAAGGCAGACTGCGAATCAGGGTATAGCGTGGGCCGCACTGGGTACAGTTAATAAAGGGATAACGATAACGCCGATCCGATGGCGTGTTCAGTTCCGCCAGGCAATCATCACAGGTAAAAAGGTCCGCAGGCACGCTGATGTTAGCTTCGCCCTGATCAAGACTCTGCAGGATAACGAATTCGTCGAATGCACCCGGGTCGACATCGGCGTCGGACTGGAGCACGGGTTGCGCCAGCGGCGGCGCATGGCTGAATATCTCGTTAACGAACTGTTCCAGGTTCTCGTCCCTGCCCTGCACATGAACCTCGACCAGGCCGACCCGATTCCTTACCCAACCGCTTAGCCGGTATCGCGTTGCAATACGGTAGATAAAGGGCCTGAAACCAACACCCTGCACCTTGGCACGGGTATTGCCTGGAACTTGCTCGCCTTTGGACATAGCGGCTTAAATTGTGAAATTGCAGAACATGTCGGTTGGCATATATTTATTCCTCATAGACATATGTCATTTAACGCAAAGGACGCGAAGACGCAAAGGGCGCAAAGAAAAAACTTATGGTGGTATGCTCCACTTCGGCCCATGTGCAGGGCGGGTTAGACATGCGTCGTAATCCGCCTGGTGTTAACTGGTGCAATACGCTGCGCTATTGCACCCTGCATATAATAGAAACCTGGTCGTTCTCTGCGCCTCTGAGAGATAAAAGGATGTTGATCCGCCCGTTCAGGCAAGCCTCGCGAAAACATGCAGTGTGTCAGATCAAGCCGGAATGAGTACACCTGAAATTATTCCTTTGCGCCTTCGCGCCCTTCGCGTTCCATAGAATATGTTAAGCGTGCGGACTTTGTGTAACTTGCGAACTAGCTCACTGCAGCCTTTCGCTCCCTTTCAGGCACGGGTTCACGCATGCCGCCGGACCACCAGATACGGCAGGCGCCTTCGTCAGACACCATGCAGGGGCCGATCGGGTTTCTTGGTTTACAGGCAACGCCGAACAGCCTGCACTCGTTGGGATAGATCTTGCCGAGAACAACTTGCGCGCAATCACAACCGGGCGGCATCTCGCCGGCGCGTTTACGCGCATCCTCGGCATAGGATGGAAACAGTTTTCTGGCATCATGCCGACTGTATGCCTCGTCGAGTACATAGCCTGATGACGGTATCACCCCGACACCGCGCCAGTTGGCGTCCATCACGTCCATCGCATTATTCAAATGTGCCTGAGCAGATTTATTGCCGCCGGGACGGACCAGCTGCGGGTAGCAGTTATCCAGAAAATAGCGGCCTTCATTCAGCTGCCGCAGGGTTGAATACATCGCGGCCAGCAGGCTGTCTGTACCGAAGCCGGCCACGGCTGCAGGGATGTTGTGTTTATCAACAACAAACGCCCATTCCTCCGGCCCCATTACCGTGGCGACATGGCCTGGTGCAATCAGCGCATCGAAGCCGGGTGTTCCCGACTCCAGCAGCATCGCAACAGCCGGCCAGGTCAGCCTTCCGGATAACAGCACCGACAGGTTATCCGGCACACCTTCGACCATCATTGCGGCTACCGGAGCGGTCGTGGTTTCAAAGCCCGCTGCAAAGAACACAACCGGCTTATCGGGATTCGCGGTGGCGATACTGACGGCTTCGGTAGGCGATGCAATCGGGCGAATGTCAGCGCCCTGCGCTTTTGCCTGCTCCAGGGTGCGGGCACGCGCCTTGTTCACATTGACCGGAACACGCAGCATGTCACCAAAGGCAACAAGAATAATGTCTTCATTGAGCGCCAGCTGTATGGCTTCAAACACGTCTTCTTCAGGGCAGATACACACCGGGCACCCGGGACCCGGCACCAGCTCGATATAAGCAGGCAATGCCTTGCGCAATCCTGCCATGGTGATCGAGCGCTCATGGCCGCCACATACATTCATGATCTTGACGCGGCCGCTGTGAGGCAGGGCGTGTATTCGATCAAGCCATTGCGCGGCTGTCGCGGTCATTAAGGAGTATTGCCTTCTGCATGAGAATGCCGGTGTTCATGCTCATGTTCGTGTTCGTGGTGATGGTGATGATGACCACTTGCTACCGGATGTTCAGCCAGGTATGCCTTGTGTTTTTCGATTTGACCAAACAGCCAGTCAAACCACTGCTGCATGCCCGACTGGTCTTTGGATGACAGCTCAAACACTGGCGCATCGCTGGCGATATCATGCAAATACTGTCTGGCATTCTCCGGTTTGAAATCATCCAGCACGGGCAGCAAGTCGCTTTTGCTGATCAGCACAAGGTCGGCTGAACGGAACATCACCGGATATTTCGCCGGCTTGTCATCGCCTTCAGGCACGGACAACAGGGTTACATTCAGATGCTGTCCCAGATCAAAACTCGCCGGGCACACCAGGTTGCCGACATTCTCTATAAAGACGATATCAAGACCGTCAAGCTTCAGGCTATGCAAGGCCTGGTGAATCATGTGCGCATCCAGGTGACAGGCGCTGCCGGTCGCAATCTGTATGGCTTCAACGCCCTGCTTGCGTATGCGTTCGGCATCGTTCTCGGTTTCAAGGTCGCCTTCGATCACCGCAATGGACAAGTCCCTGGCTGCATCCGCTTTCAATGCCTTTATGGTTGCCTCGAGCAATGCGGTTTTTCCGGCACCGGGTGATGACATCAGGTTGATGGCAAGAACATTGTGAGCGTTGAAATGTTCACGATTATGTTTTGCTGTATGATCGTTTTCATCCAGCAGGCTGTGAAGAACCGATACTGCTTCCTTGCCGCTTTGTGTTCTGGCAAGCTTGCCACCCGGCCGGATTAGACTTTCGTTACCATGCGTTATGTTGCAGCCACAGGTATCACACATTATTTATTCTCCAGGATAATCTTTAGTGAATTGTTACACCATGCTCATCGGTTTCACCGGGCTTGCCTGACTGTTCAGCTGCTGTTTCAAGCTCGACGCGCATCAATATCAATTCATCACCACTGATCAATGTCGTGCGCCAGTCACCGCAGGCTTTACAAACCAGTTTGTTAGGCAAGGCATCAGACTCGTTGCCGCATTGCGTACATTTGATACGAACAGGCAGGTTCTCGACAACCAGCCTGGCACCCTCGGCAATCGTTCCGGCACTGGCAACAGGATAGGCATGTTTCAGCAATTGAGCCTCAACACCGGATAATGGGCCCATTCCAACAACGATCGAAACAACGCTGCGCGCGTTACGCTCAGCGGCAATACTCTCAACCTGGTTCATCAGTGCCTGGCAAATAGCGAGCTCGTGCATATCAGACTCCGGCTTGCAGCATCTGGTCATAAAGCTCCCAGGCTGTCTGTGCTTCCTCTGCTGAAATTTTCTGTATTGCATATCCCACGTGCACAACGACGAAGTCATCAATATCCAGCTGTTCTTCCTGCATCATGAACAGGCTTACGTCACGTTCGACACCCTTGGCTTCACAACGTGCCGTGTAGCCTTCGATGGATTTGATCTGCATTGGTATACCCAAACACATAAGCACTCATTCTGTTCAAATAATTAAGACAACGTTAATACAGTTCATTTAACTTTGATAAATAAGGCAATGAATTGACCTATATCAATATTAAGAATATGCTTCACTGGTAAAAAGTTTCAATAACATACAGGGCTCCAATGATAACCCAAAACGAAACTTTAATCCTCGGCATCGGCAATAGCCTGCTATCAGACGAAGGTGCGGGCATTCACGCACTCAACCTACTTCAATCAGAATATTCTGATATACCAAACCTGACCTTTGTTGACGGCGGCACGCTCAGCTTTACCCTGGCAACATGGATCGAGGATTGCGACAGTCTTATCGTCTTCGATGCCGCTGAACTGCAAATGCCGGCCGGCTCCGTGAAAACTTTCGCCGGTGCCGAGATGGATGCATTTCTCGGTGCTGCAAAACGCAGCGCACATGAAGTCGGGCTTATGGACCTGATGGATATTGCACGCCTGACCGACCACCTGCCTGCCAACCGCGCACTGATCGGCATTCAACCGGAACACATGGACTGGGGGATGCAGCCAACCCAGGCTGTACATCGAGCATTACCCATAGCCGTCAACGAAGCCGTGAAGCTGATAGAAACATGGAATGATGAACAACTGACAACGAACGCAACTGAATCGAAACAGTTTTGTAACACAACAAGTGCAGAATCACCTGAAACGGGGGCATAGAAAAAAATGGAGCAAACAATACTTATCCCAATAGACGGTACCGAGTCCGTTGATAAAACCCTGCTCTATGTGCGATCGATATCACCCAAAGACGCAACACGTATCGTACTCATGCATGTATCACCGAGTATTAATTCAGTCAATGCAGTCGTTGAAATTCATCCTAACGTTAATGCGATTCATGATGCCCTTCTCGCCGACGACTGGAAAGTTGAGCGTGAAACACGCCTCGGCGACCCGGTTCGTGAAATCATCAAGATGGCAATATTATTGCCGGCCACGATGATACTGATGTCCACGCATGGACGCTCGGGTATTGAACGCATTCGTGAAGGCAGCGTGACCGAACAGGTACTGAAACAGTCACCCTGCCCCGTTTTCATTTTGCACAGTGAAAGGCAGCAACCTGCAGACAATCGCACCGAAGATCTTTTCAAGCGCATACTTGTACCGCTTGATGGCACAGAAGCGTCAGCTGCAATACTGGCCTGTGTCGAACGCTTCGCAAAAATGCATGACTCTGAAGTGGTGTTGTTCCATGATGAACTGGAACACGCCGAGTACATAGAAGAGAAAGCGGCGATCAAGGAGAAACTGCAGGAACACAGCGTTGCACTGGCCAATGCCGGACTTAAAGTTTCGCTCGATATGACCACCTATAAAAGACCGATCAGGGAAATCCTGGAAAAAATCGACAGTCTTAAAATCGACCTGGTATCCATGGCAACCCACGGCAGTGGTGGCGACAAGATTGCAATGGATGAATCCGTGACGGCCGAGGTGGTACGGCACTCGAACTGTCCGCTACTGGTATGGTCAGCCGAACCTCAATGCCCGACAGTCACGCACTGAGCCGGTAATGTCAGAACCCTCATTGCCTCAATTCAATATCCAGATCGGTAATGACCTGACCTGGAATGTACAGCCGATATTGCACGAAATTCGTCATGCGCTGAGGAAACTCCTGGAAACCGGAGAAAGCAGTATTATTGATATACGCAGCATTCCATTAGCACCCGGTGAAGAAGAAACAATAATAGATACACTTGGCTGTGGCGAAGTCCACGCCAAACTGAATGCACTTGGTCCAAGTGAAATATATGAAACCCGGTTCGCTGGAGTCTGGCTGATCACGCACTTCAATGAAGAAAGCAGCATCATTGGTCGCTTCATCGAAATCACCCGCTTTCCCGATATCCTCAAGTCGCAGCATGAGGATATGACAATTGCACTGAACCAACTGGAACAAGAGCTCGAACACGGGTCTTTATCAGACCAGAACGAAACCGACGCGGAGACCAACACATGACGAATGATTTATCCCGAAAAGATAAAACACTGGGTGAAGCACTACGAAGTCAGGGTATATCACGACGTAGTTTCCTGAAGTTCTGTGCCGCTACGGCGTCGATGATGGCATTACCGCCCTCGATGATACCTGCCATTGCAAATGCACTTGAAAAAGCCAGAAGACCCTCGGTCATCTGGTTATCGTTCCAGGAGTGTACCGGCTGCACTGAATCACTGACTCGCGCGCATACCGCAACGATAGAAAGCCTGATATTCGATTCTATATCGCTGGATTATCACCATACCCTGCAGGCAGCAGCAGGCCATGCCGCCGAAGCCGCGCGTGAAGCTGCGATGGAAGAAAATAATGGCGAATACCTGCTGGTGGTTGATGGTTCGATACCGCTGGGCAATCCCGGCTACTCGACCATTGCCGGCATCAGCAATTACGACATGCTAATGGACACTGCCAGGGGCGCCGCCGCCATTATCTCTGTAGGCACCTGCGCCGCTTTCGGCGGCATACCTCATGCCAAACCCAACCCGACCGGCGCTGTATCTGTAGGTGACATTATCAAGGATAAGCCAATCATTAATGTACCCGGCTGTCCACCAATTCCTGTCGTTATAACCGGTGTACTCACCCACTTCCTCACGTTTGGCACCATACCGGAACTGGATAACCTTGGGCGTCCGAAAACATTTTATGGCCAGAGTATTCATGACCGCTGCTACCGACGCCCGTTTTATGACAAGGGCCTGTTTGCGGAAACCTTCGACGACGAAGGCGCACGCCTGGGCTGGTGCCTGTACAAACTCGGCTGCAAAGGTCCAACCTCGTACAATGCATGTGCGACCACAAAATGGAACGGCGGCGTCAGCTTTCCGATCGAAGCAGGCCACCCCTGCCTCGGTTGTTCCGAACCCGATTTCTGGGATGGCGGCGGCTTCTACAAAGCCATCTCCATGCCGACTGAAAACATTACCAAAACGACGATTTATGCTGCGGCTGCAGGTGTTGCCGCCGGTGTCGCTGTCGGTGCAACAGGCCGCATGAAAAAAGCGTCCGCCAGCAAGGCACACCAGAAAGTCACAATAGACGATCTTGAGAAATGAGGATGAATGATGACTGAAACCGAATTATTAACCTGGGTGCGCGGTCCCGGATTCCAGATAGCAACAATCATATTTGTGCTGGGAATCATACTTCGCCTGTTCGAAATCCTGATGCTTGGCCGCAAGGCGAACCTTGCCGAACCCAAGGGATCAGAAATGAGTAGCGGTCTGCGTACTGTTTTTTCACGCACCATACCGGATGCCTCAACATTCAAACGCTCGGCGTTCACGGTCACGGCCGGTTACATCTTCCATATCGGCCTGTTCGTGGTTATCTTCCTGTTCGCGCCTCATATCCTGCTGTTCAAGGACATCATCGGTTTCGGTTGGCCGGCGCTGCCCTCGACGGTAATCGACGCCACTGCGGTCGTAACCATCATTACACTGGTTATCGTACTGGTACACCGATTGAGAGACCCGGTGAAACGCTTCCTCAGCACTTTCGATGACTATCTCGGCTGGTTCGTCACCATTCTGCCGCTGATCACGGGTTACATCGCCTTTCACCGCATCGGCATGTCCGCACCGTCGCTGATCGCGATTCACATCCTCAGCGTGGAACTGCTGATGGTCGTGTTTCCATTCACCAAGCTGATGCACATGTTCACATTAATTCTGGCTCGCTGGTACAACGGCGCCATATCCGGTTACAGAGGGGTACAGTCATGAGCGCGTCTTTTGAAAAAGGCTATAACGCACTTAAGGAACAGGTCGATTCGACCGTTGCCGCCTTCTTCAGCAGTTGCGTACACTGCGGCATGTGTGCCGATGCCTGCCTGTTCTATACCGAGACAGGTGCACCTGAACGCACGCCAATCCACAAGACCGAGCCACTGCGGCGTGTATGGAAACAGGAATACACCCTGCTCGGACGCATCGGCAAGCTCTTCGGCATCGGTGAAAAAGTCACCGATGAAATGATGGAACAATGGGAAACGCTGATCTATGACAGCTGCACCCTGTGTGGTCGCTGCACCATGGTATGCCCGGTCGGCAACGACATCGCCGGCATGATCCGTAAAACCCGCGAAGGCATGGCCGCAGCCGGACATGCTCCCCCGGGTCTTATTGGTGCGACCAAGAGAGCTGTTACTATCGGCAGCCCGATGGGCGTAAAACTGCCGGCACTGAAGGCACAGATCGCGCACGTCGAGAAAGACTCGGGCATAAAAATTCCGCTTGATGTCGAAGGTGCGGATTACATGCTGCTGCTGTCATCCATGGAGATCATGAATTTCCCCGAGTTCATCGATGCCGTGGCAAAGATTTTCAAACACGCCAATGTCAGCTGGACAATTTCGTCCGAAGCCTTCGAGGCAACCAACAGCGGCATCCAGATCGGTGCATCTGACATCGCCGCTGAACTGGTGCAACGCATCGTCGATGCCGCGGCAAAACTCAAGGTCAAAAACGTGATCAGTCCCGAATGCGGCCACGCCTATATGGCCATCCGCTGGGACGGGCCCAACCTGATCGGTAAATCCTTCGATTTCAAGGTGGTGCACATCCTGGAACTGCTCGACGACCTGCGCCAGCAAGGCAGGCTCAAGATCAATGGTCGACTGAAAGAACGCGTGACTTACCACGACCCCTGCCAGATTGCACGCCGTGGTGGTGTCATCGACGAACCGAGAAACCTGATCGGCATGTTTGCCGATAACTTCGTCGAAATGCCGGAAACCGGCAAGATGAACTGGTGTTGCGGTGCCGGTGGCGGCGTCAGTTCCAATGAACGCGCCGATGAAATCCGTCTGCAGGTGTTTCAGCGCAAGAAAGACCAGCTCGATGCCATCCATGTCGATGGCATTATATCGGCCTGTTCCAACTGCCGCATTCATCTCGAAGACGGTCTGGAGGAATATCACATGGAGATACCGTTGCTCAGCCTGACCGAAACGCTGGCCGAGAACCTGGAAGAGAGCTGAAGCCTGGCCAATCCAGTCTGATTATCAGAATTCATAAAGAGAGATCAAAACATGTCCAATGAAAGAGTTGTCGTTGACCCGATTACCCGCATCGAGGGTCACCTTCGCATCGAAGCACAGATGAATGGTGACAAGATTGAAAGCGCCTATTCATCTGGCACGATGGTACGCGGCATAGAAGTCATTCTGCAGGGCCGAGACCCCAGGGACGCCTGGGCATTTGCACAGCGCATCTGTGGTGTCTGCACACTGGTACATGGTCTGGCTTCGATCCGCTCGGTCGAGAATGCACTGAATTACTCGATTCCGAAAAACGCCGAGCTGATCCGCAACCTGATGAACGGTGCGCAGTACATACATGACCATGTCATGCACTTCTATCATCTGCATGCACTCGACTGGGTCGATGTGGTTTCTGCTTTGAGCGCGGACCCCAAGGCCACTTCGGAACTGGCACAGTCATTAAGCAACTATCCCAAGTCTTCGCCCGGCTACTTCTCGGACATGAAAAAGAAGCTGAAGGAATTTGTTGAAGCAGGACAGCTCGGGATTTTTGCCAAGGCCTACTGGGGGCACCCCGCCTACAAACTGCCGCCTGAAGCCAACCTGATGGCCGTAGCCCACTATCTCGAAGCCCTCAGCTGGCAGCGTGATGTGGCCAAACTACACACGATCTTCGGCGGCAAGAATCCACACCCGAATTTCCTTGTTGGTGGCGTCGCTTGCCCGATTGATCTTAATTCGGATTCCGCCATCAACTCCAAGCGGCTGTCGCAGGTACAGGAAATCATCAACCAGATGCGCACCTTTGTCGACCAGGTCTATATTCCGGACCTGCTGGCCATTGCCGGCTTCTACAAGGACTGGGGTTCGCGCGGCGAAGGACTGGGCAACTTCCTCACTTATGGTGACTTTCCCCAGGCCGGCAAGGGCATGGGTGATCCCTCGTCCTATCTTGTGCCGGGTGGTGCTATTCTGAATCGTGATCTCACCACGATACATGAAGTCGATATGAACGATCCGAGCCAGATCCAGGAGTTTGTTTCCCATTCCTGGTATGACTATAACGGCGGCAAGGATCAGGGACTGCACCCTTACGATGGCGAAACCCAGCTTAATTACACGGGACCTAAACCACCCTATCAGCACCTGGATGTCGATCAGTCCTACTCGTGGCTTAAATCACCGCGCTGGAAAGGCCATGCGATGGAAGTCGGGCCGCTGTCGCGTGTGTTAATGCTGTATGCGAGCGGCAATGAACAGGCCAAGGAGCTGGTTAACCTGACCCTGAATACGCTGGATGTACCGGTCACTGCACTGTTCTCAACGCTGGGACGCACGGCAGCACGCGGTCTTGAAACCAAGATCTTCTGTGACACCATGCAAGGCTGGTATGACGATCTGATTACCAACATCAAGGCCGGCGATACACGCACCTTTAATGAAGTATTATGGGAGCCCTCCACTTGGCCCAAACAGGCACGCGGTGTTGGATACATGGAAGCACCTCGAGGTGCCCTGGCCCACTGGATTGTGATCGAAAACCAGAAAATCCAGAACTACCAGGCAGTGGTCCCAAGCACATGGAATGCAGGCCCAAGAGATCAAAATGGTCAGGCCGGCGCTTATGAAGCTGCACTGGAGGATAATCATACCTTGCACGATCCCGAACAGCCTGTTGAAATATTACGCACTATTCACAGTTTCGATCCGTGTATAGCCTGTGCTGTACACCTGACCGACCCTGATGGTGAAGAAATAACATCTGTTAAAGTGCGCTAACAGGTACAGGAGCCCTGAAATGAACATTATAAAAAGATTCAAACAACTATCTGCACTGACAATTTTACCTGGCCTGCTTTCACCGGCAGCCTATGCACACCCGGGACATGAAGCGGGAACAATGCTGCATGGTATCCTGCACACAGAACACCTGCTGATACTGCTCGCCATCGGCGTGGTAATAGCCATCAGGTTTTTCATTAAGGAATAGGTGTTTTTAGCCGCAAATAACGCCAACAGCGCAAATGGTTTTATTTAAAACAGTTCGCGTCTTTTGCGTTTTTAGCGGCTAATATTTTTTAAATCCCATTAGCCCGTCATCGATAAGATTCCCGGATTGCGCTTCGCTGCATCCGGGCTACATGCTGTTTGCTTTTCCTCGTCTCTCGAAACTCGTCCCTCGTACCTGTCTCATCCATCCCTGCCGTCAATACGGGTCTTCAGCAGCATGGGTGTGTATACCATTAAAAACACCAGGAATGATGCAATCCACAATATCTGCGATGCAGCTATCCAGTATGAATAAAACGCGTTGTTAAATAACGGGAATATAACCCTTAGCAGAGCGCCAGCTGCCATCAAGGCGAAACACAGTGTGAGTACCGCAGGCGGCTCAAACACGTTGCGGCCAGTGTGTCCGAGGATTACCCGCGACATCATGCCAATCGTCATTATTCCTACGCCGCCATAGGCAAACGCATGTACAGACAGAAAGGGTGAAACATCAAACCATTGTTCAGACGCCTTTAATAAAAACCCGGCTGTCAGCGAGCCATACGCCAGGTACAAAACCCAGAGCAAGGGTTTATTCCACAGGCCATTGTTATACCAGCCATGCAGGCGTATACCATGTACAACAAACAGCGCAGCAGCGATGACCGATGTCGCGGTCTGGTAGGATGTAAATACATCGATGACCCACAGTAATAACAACAGCACCAGGCTGGTCAGATCCACCCAGAGCCAGTTTTGAACGATCACACTTTTATCCGTGCCCTTCTCGATGAAAAACGGAATGACACGCCTGGCCATGACAAACATCAACGCCATGACCATGTACAGTCCCGAATACAGCCCCCACTGCACGCCCTGTTCAACGAATCCCAGCACACCCAGATAAAACAATGCATTACTGAGCAACAACAGTACCAGCTTGGAGACAACACCCAGCTGCTTGTATTGCTTAACCTTCAGCACAGGCATGATCGCTGCAATTACAAGTAACAGCATGAACAGTAAATCGATAATGGCTAACACTTCCAGAGGTATGTTCACCCCTGTCAACGGTATGACACGAGCCAGCAGCCATAGCGTAAACAGCACAACCAGCCCCGGGCCTCGCAGGGTCTGCTGGCCTGTCCAGTTCTTGATTGCCGTCAACAGGAAACCAGCGATAACTGCCATTACATAACCAAAGATCATTTCATGCGCATGCCATGTCGTTGGCGACATCCCGGAAAAGCTGAGTGTCACACCGTGAACATAAACCAGCATCCAGATAAAAACCGACACCACGGCAAATATGCCCGCGCCCAGGAAAAACGGCCGGAACGCGAGCCGAAACAAGGGGATGCCAGTGGCAACTTCTTTTTCAAGATTGATCATGGTTTGCACAGCGACAGAAATAGAACTGCACTTTACATGAATAGCCGGGAAGCTCATTGACCTTGATCAAGGCCATAACCATACAGACATCATGGATTAAAAATGCTAAAAAGGGTGATCCTGCCAGGGAGCAAGACCCGCAAATGGAAATGAAACTTTAGTCCGCAAATGGACGCAAATGCACGCAAATAAAAATTTAAGCTACAGATGAACGCAGATAAACACAGATATCTTTACGTTCTCCCTGCCGCTACATGGCCCCACACGAATATACACAAATAATATTTATACCACTCCTGCGCAAGCGGGAGTTCTACATCTTTAACAAATTAAAAACAGAATAATGGTCCGCGAAAAACGCAAAGCCCGCGAAGAAAATTGCTATATCTAAAGTCCATTTGCGTCATTGGCGTTATTTGCGGACTTTAGCTTTTTTGCAGATCCCGGATTACGCTTCGCTGCATCCAGGCTACATACTAAAAAAGGTGATCTCGCCAAGGCGCCTGGCCCGCGAAGATAAATTTATAATTTATTGTATTAATGTAAAACCCTGCGCACTCTGCGCCTTGGCGAGAGATATAAAAACTTTTTTCCTCTCGCAAAGGCGCAAAGCTCGCGAAGAGATATTTATACTGTGATGTAATAATAAACCAGGCGACGTACTGGTCCTCCCCCACCTGAGCTCTCTCCCAGAAGGAGAAGAGTGAATATCGTCTTTGTTTTTCCCTGTCCCTCGTTACTCGTCCCTTGTACCTGTAATTATTCTCTGCGCCTCTGCGAGAAAACATTTTTTAAACACAAATAATAAAAAAAGCCCGGACAAGCCGGGCTCCAGAATATTATTATTATTATATTTTTATAGTTTATGATTAAGACTATAGCTTATTTTCCGGAATTTACTTGCCGGCGATCTCTTCCAGCTTTTTTGCAGGAATAATCCGGCCATCGAGGCCTGCTTGTTTGCCACTCTTGCCATATGCTACTGACATCAGTGTGCTGTAGCAAGTCACCGGAATATTGAACCTGGTGCCGTACGTGGCGTTGATCCTGTCCTGGTAGACTTCGACATTCATCTGGCAAACAGGGCATGGTGTGGCGATCATGTCTGCATCGCCGTGTGTGCAAGCCTGCACCATCCATGTTTAGCCGCAAGGCACGCAAAATACGCGAGTGTTCAATACAAAATTTATAACTTCGCGCCGTTGGTGTTTTTTTGCGGCTATCGGACCTCTACCCATATAACTGACCTAGAAATCACCCCAGCTGTGGCGTTTGCGTTTCCAGTTGATACGGGTAATCAGCAGACCAAACAGCAGGCTTCCCAGTGACACTGCTGCGCCGAGAATAAACCAGTCCTTTGCGCTTGCATTAGAAAGCATGTCATTTTCTTCTTTTAGCAGCTTGTTAGATGCCGTTAACTTGCTCACCTGATCTTCCAGCGTCTTGTTTTCGTTGGCCAGCGCAACAGGATTTGCCGATATACGCTTGAGTTTTTCCATGCTGCTTTCCTGCGATTTGATTTCTCGCTGGCTCTGCTTGAGTTGATCGGTCAGTTCCCTGTTTTCAGCATTCAGATCCTTCACCTGCTGCTTGAGCTCTTTTTCCAGCTCCCTGGATTGCTCCAGCTTTTTACTGACCGATACGATACGGTCGCGAGCGCTGGCCTGGTTCATCAAATATTGTGATTCGACCCAGCCTTCTTTACCGCCAGGGCTGGTCACATGTACATAATTACCATCTTCGCTGGTTTCCTTGACAGTCAATGGCGTGCCGCTTTTAGGAAAATAGACAATACGATGCTTGTTGGATGCACCTGTGCGCATCGGAATACTGAGTTCGTCACTGACATAACGTGTTTCTGACCATGCCTGCATGGCCGGCAACATGAAGAATGAAGTAAGCAATAACAGCCTGATGATATAAATGAGTTTATTTGAATTTTTCATATTATGAATTTCAGAATTTCGCTTTATTTGTTACAGGTAAGACTGTTTTTGAACATTTTCAGGGTCGATTCCCAACCTGAACCGACAATATCAGTTTTTATAGGCAAATACACCTTCGGCATCATCCGCGTGCTGTTCTTTGACCCACTTGAGCTTGCCATGAAGTTTAACAACATCGCCAACAATAATCAGTGTTGGCGGTTTAATATCTTCATTGGCAATCACTTCCAGCAGCGTCTCGAGGGTGGCGGTAAAAACACGTTGCTGCGGTGTTGTCCCCTGCTCTACCAGCGCAACCGGCGTAACGGCTGGCAATCCATGCGCCACCAGCTCTTTGCACAAGGTTGGTGCACCGTGCAGCCCCATGTAGAACACCACCGTCTGGTTGGGATGTGCCAGCGCTTTCCAGTTGAGATCCACTGAACCATCTTTGAGATGCCCGGTGACAAACACGCACGACTGGGCGTAATCGCGGTGTGTTAGTGGAATACCCGCGTAACTGGAACAGCCGCTCGCAGCGGTGATGCCCGGCACAATCTGGAACGGCACGCTTTCCTGCGCCAGTGTTTCTATTTCTTCGCCGCCGCGACCAAAAATAAACGGGTCACCGCCTTTCAAACGCAGCACGCGCTTGCCCTCTTTCGCCAGGCGCACCAGCAGCTGATTGATGTTTTCCTGCTTCATGGTGTGCCGGTCACGTTCCTTACCGACATAGACAATCTCGGCGTCACGCCTGACAAGGTCCATAATCGCCGGCGAAACCAGCCGGTCATAAACAACCACATCCGCTTTTTGCATAAGACGCAAGGCACGAAAGGTCAGCAGATCAGGGTCACCGGGACCCGCACCAACGAGAAATACTTCCCCGACCAGACCGGGTGATTCAGCGCCCTGCTCAATGGCCTCTTGCAACATTTCCCGGGCTTCAGCATCATGGCCTGTAAACACCTGTTCAGCGACCGTGCCTTCCAGAATGGACTCCCAGAAATGACGGCGTTGTTCGACATTCGGGAATGCCGCCTTTACCTGGTTGCGAAAAGCCTCGACCAACGCACCCAGTTTGCCGTAAGCGGCGGGAATCAAACCCTCCAGCCGCGTACGTATCAACCTCGCCAGCACCGGCGATGAGCCGCCTGTCGATACCGCGATTTGCACCGGGGAGCGATCGATAATGGATGGCATAATGAAACTGCACAGGTGCGGATTATCTACCACGTTCACGGGAATGTTGCGTGACATCGCATATGCAGATATCTGCTCGTTGACATCAGCCTGGTCCGTTGCCGCAATGACCAGCACACAGTCATCCAGGTCCCGCTTTTCGTATTGACGGTTGAGGTAGCGGATAGTTTTCGATGCCGCCAGCTTCTCCAGTTCATCACATAATTCCGGTGATACCACGGTGACATCAGCGCCCGCCTTGCGTAACAGGCTGACTTTGCGTGATGCTACAGAACCCCCACCTACAACCAGACAGGCACGTTGTTTGATCCGGTAAAATATTGGCAGGTAGTCCACTTGATCTCCGCTGATGAAAAACGCCAACCCTTTCAGGACCAGCGTTATATATTATTGACTGGCTGTCTGTATTTTTAGATATTGGCCAGTAACTTATCCAGCTCACCACTCTGGTTAATTGCTGAAAGATCATCGAATCCCCCAACGTGGTGATCGCCGATGAAAATCTGCGGCACGGTGTGCCGACCCGAGATTTCCTTCATGTGCTCGTACAATGCCGGGTCTTCATCAACCTTGATGACATCATAGTCAAGACCTTTACTGCTCAGCAGTCGCTCCGCTGCCCTGCAATAACCGCACATACGCGTCGAGTAAACCTTAATCGTGTTAAACGTCATATACCTGTACCAGACACTTTTCCAAAAACTGTAACCATACGATCAGTCGTATTAATGATCCTGTATTCGAGTGCATCATTCAATGCGTTAGCGACGGCGTCAGCTAATGCAAACCGGTGAAACATGCGCTGCATAGTATACTCAATCAGAGTAATCTTGAGAACGAGAACTATTGGGTCAGGGGTGGTGGCGCGACCCGCATCACCTCTTCGATGGTGGTTATGCCCTTCGCAACCTTGCTGGCGCCGCTGAGACGCAATGGCGTCAGACCATCTTTCAGGGTTTGCTGACGCAATTCCGAGATATCACAGGAAGCGTTCACCAGCTTTCTGATCTTGCCGGTAAAGGTAAACATTTCATATATGCCCATGCGTCCCATGTAGCCGGTATTTCGGCATTCGAGGCAACCGACGGGACTCATTACATGGTCAGGCTTCTTCGACCGCCAGGGCTTGACCAGCGCATTCCATTCCTCATCACTGATATCAACAGGCTGTTTGCAATGCGGACACAGTGTCCTCACCAGGCGCTGCGCCATTACACCCAGAATCGACGATTGCAGCAAGTATGGCGGCACGCCGATATCCAGCATTCGGGTTATCGCGGAAGGCGCATCATTGGTATGCAATGTTGATAACACCAGGTGACCGGTGAGTGCGGCCTGTATCGCCATCTCCGCTGTTTCCATATCGCGAATCTCACCAATCATGATGATGTCCGGATCCTGGCGCATCAGTGTTCTGACACCGGTAGAAAAGTCGAGATCGATGTTTCTTTGCACCTGCATCTGGTTGAAACTCGGCTCAACCAGCTCGATCGGATCTTCTACGGTACATACGTTGACCTCCGGTTTTGCCAGCTGCTTCAGGGTTGAATACAGCGTTGTGGTTTTACCCGAACCGGTAGGACCTGTTACCAGGATGATGCCATTCGGCTGGCTGATCATTGCCTGCCAGACTTCATCATCACGCTCGCCGAAACCCAGTTCCCTGTAATTTCTTACCAGCACTTCCGGATCGAATATGCGCATCACCAGCTTTTCACCAAATGCTGTCGGCATGGTCGACAAACGTAATTCGACTTCCTGGCCCTCATGGTTTCGGGTTTTCAGGCGGCCATCCTGCGGTCGGCGTTTTTCCGCCACGTCCATGCGTCCGATAATTTTGATCCGGCTGGAAACAGCCGCCATAACACTGGTCGGAATCTGATAAACATCATGCATGACACCATCGATACGAAACCGCACGTTGCTCATATCACGGCGCGGCTCCAGGTGTATATCACTGGCGCGCTGGTCAAAGGCGTATTGCAATAACCAGTCAACGATATTAACCACGTGCTGGTCATTGGCATCCAGGTTGCCCGCACGCCCCAGTTCCATCAGCTGCTCGAGGTTCTGAATATTACCCGCAACAGGATGACCGGAAGCCTGTGCACCGAAGACCGATTTGGATACCGTGTAAAACTCCAGCAAATAGTGGCTGATATCAACCGGATTCGAAATAACTATGTCAAATTCTTTTCTGTGAATCCGGCTGAGCTCGTCCATCCACTCCCTGTCGTAGGGCTGTGCAGTTGCAACAGTAATGGTGGTGTCATCGACCTTGACCGGCAGCACATTAAATCGAGCTGCATAGGCATAGGACATAACTTCAGTCACAGCCGCAACATCGATTTTTAATGGATCAATACGTGCATAAGGAAAATCCAGGCGTCGGGCAAACCATTCAGTAAGCACTTCCAGCGACAGCAGGTGTGAGTGTTGCGGATGTTTCCAGTTTCGCTCCGCAATGATCTGCAGTGGATGTTTTTTGTGGTATTCGGAACCAAGCGCAATGGTGCGCAGCATGTGTGCACTTTCTTTATCAACAAGACCAT
>WOR8_10004330_pt1 | contig 24921 bp, 21 predicted proteins | sample DeeMarSeWOR38_10_FD_19890 | JGI IMG/M metagenome (IMG submission 19890) | reverse complement strand
TGCCATGTTCAATGCCATGGGGGTGATGGCCGGTCAGCTGCCGCAAATCGGGCAGGGGCTGCTTGCGCTGGGCCGCCTGATCAAAAATAGGGTTTCGATACGGCACCGGATGCAAGTCGTCGAAGTTCGAGGCAACGGCAAGTGTCAGGAAGTCATTGCCGCTAAAATAGCCCCTGACGGCATCATGGTGCCGGGCAGCCAGAAGCGATATGAAACACAGATGCTTGCCTGCGGCAACGGTTTTGTCCCCAATATCGAGCTGCCGCAGCTGGCCGGGTGCGATTTAACTTACGCTGCAGATCAGGGCGGCTGGATCGTCAAAGTGAATCGGTCGATGGAGACCTCGCTCAGCGGGATCTTTGCGGCCGGCGAAATCACCGGCATCGCCGGTGGTGATAAAGCATTGATCGAGGGCCGGCTGGCGGCACTGACGATTTTGAATCAGTTCGGAAAATTAAACGTCAAGAAACACCGCATCCGGCAGACGGCCTTATTGACCAAACGCAGACGTCGTCAGCGTTTCGGGGCCTTTTTAAACCGGCAATGGGCGATCCACCCACGAGAATGGGCCGGAATTGATGATGCGACCATTATCTGCCGCTGCGAAGACATCACCATGGGCACCATCCGCCGCTGGATTCAAGAAGGCTTCACGTCGGCGCCCGACCTGAAAAAGGCGACCCGATGCGGCATGGGAAACTGTCAGGGGCGCACCTGCGCACCGCTAATTTACGATATTTTAGCCGCCTATTCCGTTACCGGAAAGCGGGGCCCGCATCCGCTCTCCGTGCGGACACCGGTTAAGCCGATACCGCTGGGTGACCTGGCAAAGAATAATTCATTTGTAGTTTCCCCTTGACATCAAAAAAATAGAATGTGACTTATATTTCGTGTTTTCGTGATGAAAGAATTTTTTCATAAAATGAAAAAAAATCACAATTAAGATTATAACTATAACGCAGGAGGATCAATCAAAGATGGCAAAAAAAGAGCAAAAGAAAGCTTTAAAAAAATCCCAGACGAAAGGGGCTGCTAAAACTAAAAAGGCAGGGGCCAAAGCGAAAAAAACCGCGGCTCCGGCAAAAAAATCTGCAGCTCCAGCTAAAAAAACAGCAGTACCGAAGAAGAAGGCAACGCCGAAGTCGGCAAAAGCAGCAAAATCTTTCTCAGTTGCTCAATTCGCCGAGATGACATATCTCACCGAGAATGGTGTTATGCAATGGCTGCGGCAGGGGCTGCTCAAAGGTCAGCAGGATGCCAAGGGCGCCTGGCAGATTGATGCCTCGAATCTGGAGGTCCCCAATGTAAAACGGTTGGTTCGATGAACATTAGGTGATGGGTATTGGATCTAAGCATCAAACGAAAAAATAAGGGAGCGGATCATAGACAAATTCATTGGCCGTCTCCCTTTTCAATTGTTCAACATCAATCTGGGCTGCCAATCCGGGTGGGTTTCATGAAACTTTTTCATCATAGGAAATAATCAGTTTGACCCGGGCAAGACAGGATTTGACACCGATGAAAAAACAATTATAGTCAAAAGCAGAAATACACTTTGAGGAGGCCAATAATGGCAATTGAGGTCAAAAATGAAGCCATCCAGATTGAACGCTACGAGTTGGGTCCTTTTGGAACCAATTCATATATCGTGAGCTGTTTGAAAACCGGCGACAGTATCGTTGTCGATGCACCCGGCGACGCGCCAAAAGTACTGGTTCACCTGCAGCAAACCCACCCAAAATATATTTTGATGACCCACAATCATATGGACCATACCGGTGCGCTTAAGGAATTAAAATCCGCCTTAAATGTCCCGGTAGCAGCCCATACCGCAGATGCGGCCAGGCTGCCGGTTGCATTGGATATGCTGTTAACCGACGGCGATGGGGTAACGTTTGGAAATATCCGTCTGGCGGTCATGCACACACCGGGGCATACGGCGGGGAGTCTTTGCTTTTATACGGAGGGATACCTGATATCCGGCGATACATTGTTTCCGGACGGGCCGGGCAAAACCGGATCCCCGGCCGACTTCAGGCAAATTGTCGAATCTCTTAAGAATAAAATATTTTCTCTGCCTGACGATACACAGGTGTTCCCGGGTCACGGGAATCACACCGTTTTAGGGAAAGAAAAGCAGGCATTCGAGGCATTTTCCGCCCGGCCGCATGACCCCAATCTCTGCGGCGATGTCCTCTGGTCAAAGTCTTAAATGAATATCTAATTAACCGCAGACATCCGCAGACGATCGCAGACATTTTGGCCGAGCGACCTGCTCGGCCAAAAACAGTCATCCCGCTACGCGGGATAATAATATCAAAATTAAAGGATACAACCTGCCTATTTGACTGTTTATCTGCTTAAACACCGGGTGGGAAAAAACTGTTTGCCCATAGGGCATGCAGTTTTGCCTTGGCCAAGTCGGCCAAGGCAAATATTCTATCTGCGCATATCTGCGTGTATCTGCGGTTAATTAAAATCTAAAATGGACAAAGTTGGCGAGATTAAAAGCAACCCCTACCAGATTATTTCTTCGCGGTGGAAGGCTTCGGCGAGATCAAAATCCTCACCTTCGGCTAAATCACTGCAGCGCTGTCTTAGCCACTTCTCGAGGTCCGAGACTTTCATCGAGTTTACCTGGCTTTTATGGCATCGCAGGGCAGCCAGTTTAAGTTCAAATGTGTCCGTAATGTCGGAAATATGGTTGATATTTTCCGAAGCCCAGAACAGCATCTCTTTTACTTTGTGGGGCTGCAGGTCTTCTTCGAGTAATTCCGGATACGCCAGATGATCCCTGGCATAGGGAAAAACAGCATCGATGGTGACCTGACCGGCAATGCGATGATCCCGATGCCAGATATATCGGCGGTAGGGATCGGCGGTGACGACGGTCTCCGGACGATACTGCCGGATCATACGCACAATCTGTTTTCTGAATTCCGGCGTGTCTTCAAGCCCCTGGTCCGGATTGGCCAGAAATATGACCTCACGCACTCCCAGAACCCCGGCAGCGGCCCGTTGCTCGCCCTGCCGGATCTCGGCCAGCTGTTCGGGCTTCACATTCGGATCACTGGTACCTTTATTTCCATTGGTACAAACCACATAGACAACCTGCTTTCCTTGCTTTGTCCATCGGGCCACCGTCCCGGCAACCCCGAATTCGGCATCATCTGGATGGGGAGTTACCACAAGTATATCCGCCTGTTCCGTCACGCCAGACCTCCTTGATCGATTTTACGGGTAGACGATTTATTTGGGTACATCAGGATTGAAAACTATGATATTTCAGAATAACAAATTTTATAACAGGGTCAAATTGCTTTATTCCATATTAAGGCTTAGATTTAGCAGTTAAATCGTATTAAGATCTGAAGATAACGCCGGATTCCAAGTTTAGCAAGAAGCTGCCTCAAAAATACAATTTACGCACCCCGCGCGCGATAAACCGCCGGGAGCGGACGTATGACCAGGATCGATTATTTTTGAGACCGCTTCCTGTGAATCTGCTAAGTCTGAATCCATTACTTTCGACGGGATTTCAGGTTGTTGAGAGGACAGACACATATGGCCAACGGATCATACACAATTCGCAACTATTTGCCTGATGATTTTGACAAATACCTGCAGCTGAGAGTTGAATCCGAGCAGCTTGATCCTTCGGGACGCCTTATCTCGGCACGGGATTTATCAGATAATCTGGGACGGCCAAACTTTTCACCCCAAAAAGATTTATTTATTGCCGCGTCTGATGCAAGACTGGTCGGCTACCTGAGCGTCACCCTCGAGCCGGGAATTCAACGCGCTTTGCTGGAAGGTATGGTCCATCCGCGGCATCGCCGCAAGGGGATCGCAACAAAGCTGTTGTCCGGCGGCATGCAACGCGTCAAATCATCGGGTGTAAGGGTTGCCCAAATCTGTGTTTTAGAAAACAACGCGGCTGCCAAAAATTTCCTGACGAAATTAGAATTTCAATACATCCGCAATTTCTTCGAAATGAGGCTGGATATTCGCAGCGCCCTGCTGCCGGTCGTCAAACAGAACGCGATTACCAGCCGCAGGTTGAAACAGGATGAAGAAGGCCTTCTGACAAAAATCCAGAATCGCTGTTTTACCGACAGCTGGGGCTTTAACCCCAATACCACCGAAGAAATTGCCTACCGCCTGAATATGCAGGGCCGTTCCCCGGATGATGTTATTTTAACCTTCCTGGAAGATAGACTGGTAGGTTATTGCTGGACGCTTAGAAACTCTGAAGAAAATGCCAAAAGCGTAAAAAGCAAAGCCTTGATCCATATGCTGGGGGTAGATCCGGATTACCGCAACCAGGAAATCGGCAAGGCCATATTGCTAAGTGGCTTGGAAGACCTCAAGGACAAAGGGACGGAAATCGTCGAACTCACAGTCGACTGCGAAAACCGGGCCGCCTGTTCCCTTTACGAATCGGTTGGGTTTGAGATTTATGCCAAAACGGAATGGTATGAAAAGTTAGTGGTATAATATTATTTCGGAATGCAGATTGCGGATTTCGGATTTTGATCGCGCGATATGTTTGAAATTTCAATCCGCAATCTTTACCCTGTGGAATCCTCCGAAGGAGGGCCTCCTCCGGCGGCATTCCACCGGGCGGGTCTAAAATCCGCAATTAATTTTACTCCAATTCTCCAAAATTAAAAGAACACTTTAAAACATGCAGCCTCTGGCCATTTTGCTCGTGCTGCTTTCGGCAGCCATGCACGCGTTTCGCAACTTTTTTAACAAAAAAGCTTCGGACAAACAGGCTTTTGTTTGGTGGTTTGAAGTCTTCGGGCTTATCTTTTTTACGCCGGTCTTTCTTTTTACCCTGCTTCAGGAAGACACGCACACCCATATTTCAATCGCTTTTATCTTTATTTCCGGTTGCGTTCATTTTATTTACTGGTATTTTCTGACCAAGGCCCTGGAAAAGGGAGATCTGTCCCTAATCTATCCGATCATGAGATCTTCTCCGGCTTTGGTCCTCATCTTTTCAATAACGATCCTTGGAGAAGATGTCAGTGCACTCGGTGTAGCCGGCATTTTGCTTGTCGCCATCGGCGTTTATACCATCAATATGGAGAGCCTGGCTTTATCGGAGCTGTTCCGTCCGTTTCGCGCCGTGACCCGGGATCGCGCTATCCAGTTCGCCTTTTTAACACTATTTTCGGTGGCGTGCTATACGCTGGTGGACAAAATCGCCGTCAGTCAGATGCACCCAGTTCTCTTCGCCTATATTTATCCCTGGATCAGTCTCAGTTTGTTTAGCGTCTATATATATAAAGCAAAATCCAGCGATATCGTAAAAAAAGAATGGGCGCTGCACAAAGGTTCCATTCTGGTCTGCGGCGTTTTGTCGATTTTCGGATACTTTCTCATCCTGCTGGCATTCACCATTGAGCGGATGAGCTATGTTGCCGGCCTCAGACAACTGAGCATCGTTTTTGCTGTTCTGCTGGGCGGGCATTTCCTGAATGAAAAGAATAAAAAAATCCGGATCGTCTCGGCGATTGTCATTTTCATCGGCGCTTATCTAATAGCGGTGGCAGATCGATAGTTTGTCACGGACAAACCGGACCCCATCAGATACGTCCGGCTCCGGAACTCCCGGCTTCAATTCGATTCGATTCGCAGCCGGTTTTATGGGCGCCGATTATTAACTTGACACCCGAATGCCTTTCGGTCAATTAATATTGAGAAAGCAGGTTCCTGCTATTTTCAAAGCGAATTGATATCTTTTGGCGGTCGATTGGGAGCGTTGATATCAATCCGTCACGCCAATCCACTCGAGAGTTTTTATGAACAGTGTCTACCAGGCCCGGCCATGCATCATCCGCCATACATTAATCTTATTAACGATTATGGTGCTCTTTATGACGAAAGCGTCACACGCAAATACCCTCAAGGATTTAGGCGCCCGGCTTCCCAGACAATATAAGCACTGGACGGCAGAGCCCGAGGATCGCCTCTACGATGAAGAAAGCATTTACAGTTATATCGATGGAGGTGCCGAACTCTACAAAGCATATAACATGCGGCAGTGCCTTTCCCGACGTTATACAACAGCCAAGGGCCCTTCCATCATTTTGGACATTTTTGACATGGGAACCTCCGCGGATGCGTTCGGCGTCTTTACCCATGACACGGATGGAAACGTGATCGATATCGGTCAGGATGCCCGTTATCGGTCGGGGTGGCTCAGTTTCTGGAAGCACCGCTATTTCGTCTCAATTTATATGGAAGAAGAAACGGCTGCGGCTGAAAAAGCGGTAAAAGCGCTGGGACAGGAAGTTGCCGCGCATATTTCGAAAAAAGGATTCAGACCACGCCTTATGCAAAAGCTGCCTTCAGAAGGGCTTGTATCCGGTAGCGTCCGTTATCTCCACCACCCCATTGTTTTGAACTATCACTATTATATTTCAGACGAAAACATCCTTAACCTTTCGGCCAAGACCAAGGCCGTCCTTGCAAATTATCAAGCGGGTACCGAGACCGCCCGTCTGCTTTTGATATCCTACACCAATCTAAAAGTAGCGAAAAAATCACTGACGGCTTTTTCAAAACATTTTCTGCCGGATGCGGATAAAAACGGATTCGCCGAAATCGAAAATGGAAAATTTGCTGCGGTTTTCCTAAAAGGTAAGCTGTTGACCATTATTCTGGAATCCGACAGCCGCCGACTGGCGGAAAAATTATTAACGCCGTTTTTGTGACGTTTAGGACAAAATCAAAAGGAATATCGAAATGACAGAAAAAAAGCGCGTCATTACCCGCAGAGACTTCCTGCGCGCCGGTTCATATGTGGTCATGGGCAGCCTAATGGGCGTGTCGCTGCCGGAAAGTGCGTCCGCCGGAAAGACGCAAAAGAGCAAAGTCGTTTTGATACGTGACAGCAACGTGGTTAATGAAAATAGTTTGAGGGCCGACATTTTAGGCCAAATGTTCGACCAGGCGGTGTCTGACCTGTTTGGCACTGCAGACCCGCAATCGGCCTGGCAACAGCTGGTAAAAGCCTCTGACATTGTCGGCATTAAAAGCAATGTGTGGCGCCCGCTGCCAACCCCTCCCGCCCTGGTGGAAAGAATAACATCGCGTTTGATTGAGGCAGGCGTCGCGGCCCAGAATATTTCGGTTGACGATCGCGGGTTGGCTCACAATCCTGTATTTCAAAATGCAACAGCACTCATAAATATCCGCCCCATGCGGACCCACCACTGGTCCGGCCTGGGGACGCTGCTCAAGAATTATATCATGTTTGTCCAGCAGCCGTGGATGTATCATGGTAATGCCTGCGAGAGACTGGGCAGCATCTGGCTAAAGCCAGCTGTTAAAGGCAAAACCCGCTTGAACGTATTGGTAATGCTCACCCCTTTGTTTCACGGCGTGGGCCCTCATCACTTCAGTCGCCGCTACCTGTGGACCTATGGCGGCTTGATCGTAAGCACGGATCCCGTGGCAGCCGATGCCACCGGTGCCCGTATCATCCAGTCTAAACGAAATGAATATTTTGGTGAGGATAAGCCCATCAGTCCGCCGCCCCGGCATATTGAAGCCGCTGATATCAAGTACGCATTGGGCAACAGCCAACCGGATCGTATCGAGTTGATCAAGCTGGGCTGGGAGAAAGATATCTTAATTTAGCCGATGAGTCATCTATCCTCAAAAAAGATGTCCAGCCGTGAGCGCTTTCGGAAAACGATGGGCTACGGCCGCCCTGATCGCGTGCCTTATTTTGAAGAAGGCATCCGCGAGAACGTTCTGGCAGTATGGCGAACACAGGGGTTGGCCAAAACCGCTGATCTTGCGACCATGTTTCCCAGCGATCAGCGGGAACGACTCCAGGTGGACCTCGAACCCCGCCCCGAATTCATATTTAGAAGCGATAAAATTACGGATTTAAAAAAGCTCCGCAAACGCTTGGATCCTTACGACAAAAACCGGTTCCCGAAGGAATGGCCCGCGCTGGTCAAAACATGGCAATCAAGGGACCACGTGCTGATGCTGTACGTGCATCGTGGATTTTTTCAGAGCATGGGTGTGGGAAATTGGCGGTCGTTTAGCGACGTGATGGTATTGCTGATAGATCAACCGGAGGTGGTTCGCAAGCGAATGCAAATCCAGGGCGAATTTGCGGCCCGACTGGCCGATCGGATTCTGAATGAGGTCGACATCGATGCGGTGGTTTTCAGCGAACCCATCGGCGGAAATGATCGTCCGTTGATTTCACCGCAGATGTACGAAGAATTTGTGCTGAAAAATTATGAACCGGTCCTCGATGTTCTCCGTCGCCACCAGGTGGAAACTATTTGTCTTCAGACCTTTGCCAATGCCCGCATCCTTATCCCCAGCATCCTTCGATGGGGCTTTAACTGCCTGTGGGCCTGTGAGGTCAATATCGAGACAATGGATTACCGGAGCCTGCGCCGGGAATTCGGCCGCGACCTGCGTTTGATCGGTGGCATCGACCTGGATGCCCTGCGTAAAGATAAAGCGGCGATCCGGCAGGAAATTGAAGAAAAAGTTCCCCCTTTAATTGCCCAGGGCGGCTACATACCGCTGGCCGACGGCCGTGTTCGCGCGGATGTCCCTTTTGAAAATTATGTCTACTACCGACGCCTGCTTGAAAAAGTCACCCAAAATTAATGGACCTCATCTCAAAAAGGAAGGTACTCAATGGAAATAAATCAAAACTTATTAGCCCCCTGCGGCCTGTATTGCGGAGTATGCGGTGTCTACTACGCCACCCGGGATAAAAATATAAAATTTATAGAACGGCTCCTGGGTGTTTACCAGGCAAAGATTCCGGGAATCGAAAATATTTCCATCGATGACCTGGAGTGTAAAGGGTGTCTTTCGGACAAAACATCGCTTCTTTGCCGAACCTGCTTGATAAAAGATTGCACACAAAAAAAAGGCTATGCCGGGTGTCACGAATGTGACGAATTCCCCTGCGAGCGTATTGAAAAATTTCCGATGCCGATCGGAAAGAAGGTGGCTTTACGCGCCATTCCTTATCGACGCAAATTGGGAACCGAAAAATGGGTGGCCGATGAGGAGGCCCGCTATGTCTGTCCCGAATGCGATAACAAAATTTTCAGAGGAGCGACACGCTGTAATAAATGCAAAATTCCCCTTGATCTAGATTAGGACAGAATCCTACCTACAATTTATAAAACCAAACTGGTTTCAAAACTGTTAGATCTTGCTCGAGGACTCCCGCTAGCAGACGGGATTTCGCATCAGATCTTAGTAGATTAAGGTACTCAAAGGCGCGGTTCGGTTCAAAAGCGGAGCGTACACGATAGTACGTGAGCATTTTGAACAGGTTCTGGTCAAAAAGATGTTCGAAGAAGGCGCCCGGCTGAAAGCCGAGCACGGGCCCGAGAATGTCTTTGATTTCTCGCTGGGAAACCCGGATGTCCCCCCACCGCCGGAATTCAAAAAAGTCCTCAAGGACCTGGTAAATGACGAATCCCTCAGCCACGGTTATACGCCGAATCCCGGCTATCCTCACGTCCGGCAGGCCGTCGCCGATTATCTCAACGGCGAGCACGATGTTCGCCTTACCCCGGACTTTGTTGTCATGACGGTAGGGGCCGCCGGCGCGTTAAACAACGCCCTGAATGCGGTCATGAATCCCGGAGAGGAAATTCTGGTGCCCTCACCTTATTTCATCGGTTACGACCACTATGCCTTCATTGCCGGCGCTGTCATTAAAACCGCACCCACGGATAGCGTCTTTCACCTCGATGTGGCCGCGATCGCGTCCGCCATCACCGCAAAGACGCGCGTGGCCCTGATCAATTCCCCCAATAACCCCACCGGTGCGGTCTATTCAGCAGAGGAGCTGGCCGAACTGGGCCGGGTGCTGGATGCCGCCAGCCGGCAATTCGGCCGACGAATTTATCTGGTGGCAGATGAGCCCTACCGTAAGATCGTTTATGATGTAAAGGTGCCTTCGATATTTCAGGCCTACCCGCATTCGATTATCGTATCCTCTTATTCCAAGGAGCTGTCGCTGGCCGGCGAGCGCATCGGTTATCTGGCCGTCAACCCGGATGCCGAAGACGCCGGGCTGGTGGCCAGCGCCGCAGCGGTTTTCAACACCATGCTGTGTGTCAATGCTCCCAGCCTGGCTCAGCTGGCTGTATCCCGGCTTCAGGGTATTACCGTGGATGTATCGATCTACCGGCACCGGCGGGATATGCTCTGCCGGGGCCTGTCTGAAATCGGCTATCAATTTCACGTGCCCGAGGGTGCCTTCTATCTATTTCCGAAAAGCCCGATCGCCGATGACGTCAGGTTCACCCAGGTTTTAAAGGAAGAGCTGATTCTGGCAGTGCCGGGTGCGGGTTTCGCCGGACCGGGCTATTTCCGGCTTTCCTATGCCGTACCGGATTCAACGATTACCGGATCGATGAAAGGCTTCAAGCGCGCCTTTGAGAAAGTATAAAACGATATCTCATGTAAAGTCCGGCAAGCATCTGCCCGAAATCGACATCCGGTTAAAAAAGTGAAACCGAAGGAGAACTGTTTATAGGGTGTGAGAAATAAGTCTCTTTGAAAACCTTGCCGAGCGAAGTCTTCACATCTGAAGGATCCATCCTTATTATTAGGTTACTCCAATTCCGAGCCACATTAACCCGCGATGTTCAACGGGAGCAGAAAATATGTATATCAAAATGTCAGATTTTTTTATGGACATGGGTAAGAAGTTTACCATGGAAGTATTGGATATCGCCGAAAAGTTATCTCATAAAGAAGGCGATCTTTTGTTTCACGCGGGAGATCAGGCCAATCATTTTTATGTCCTGCTCACAGGCAGAGTAAAACTCAGCCTGGGTGACACCGGACCCGTAGTTTACATGGCACGTCAACCGGGAGAGATCATCGGCTGGTCGGGACTAATCGGGCGGGATAATTACTCGGCATCGGGAGAATGCATGGATGCAACCAATCTGCTGAAGTTCGATCGGAATAATTTTCTAAAAGTCCTGAAAAAATATCCCCGGAATGAAGCCCTGCTTTTTAAGCGCCTGGCACAGATGCTGGGTAATCGCCTGCTCGAGCTATATCCTGCCCCGGTAAATGCTCACATACCCATGTATGCTGCGCTTTCCCGATCGGCCTGCGCCTTGCCCTTGAACCTGATCTGAGGTTTTGAAACCACTTCAAATTAAGAGCAGGCGTTTCAACAATTGGTGCACATCTTGGGGCCAACCCCCGGTGGAAGGGTGCCGCCAGGGTTACTATCGTGGCCAACGGAAAACGTTGACATCCGTTTTTTCACGCCTTTTTGGCAGAGGGGACATTTCACGTCGGTAGTGTGGCTCATCACGAGCTTATCAAATTTGTAGCTGCAGTGTTCGCAGTTATATTCATATATGGGCATTGTATGCCTCCATATTTTGAAACAGGTTCGTGGAATAAAAAAAAGATAAGATCGGTCCGGTCGCTTTGCAAGTAATGGCACGATGTAAAGATCGAGGATTTTAGATAGCGGGATGCGGGCGCTCTTGAGGTAGTGAATGAACAAAAAGGCGAAGTCAAAAATTGGCTTCGCCTTTTTTCCGTATGGCTCCCTGAATGCCGTTATTCTCGTGCGTGGTCATTCGCCTTTTTAGTTTGAAGCCCGCAGGGGAAGATGCACGCACATTCGAGAGACCATTAAGATGTTAACCATCTTTACTATACATCTATACAAATAGCATGCCAAACGCGATGAAATATCAGAAATATATCAATATATTAAATAATTACATATAGTTAAATAAAATACTGCTAAACCCTCTAAAAAAATTATGAATTTTTATTCACAGCGGATTGTGAAAATTTTTACACAATAGACAAAATTTTGACGGTTATTAAAATCGGCAACCAGGGCCGCCGGCTACTGTTTTCTGGCTGCCGGTCAAAATCATATTGTCAGATGCCAGTAGCCAGTGACCAGAGGCAGAGGATAAATATTGCTGGGAATTCTAGCTGAAATGGCCGGGGGGCTTAGCTTAAATGATGACTTTATTGACCGGAGAAAGAGGCGCATCGCCTCTTTTCTCCGGTTAAAAACGCTTTTTCTTTTTTGAAAAGGCTTTTACTTTGACTTCACAAAAGGAAATATATCCGTATATCCGGTAATATCCGTAACTAAGAGTATAATAAAAACCAGAAAGACGATGATCAGCAGCGTCGTAAAAAATCCGCCGCCGGCAGGCATTTGATCCAGTTGATCGGCAACAATTTGCGCTTCTTCATCAGTCAGGCTATCAATACGGTTCCTGGCCTCCTGGAGATCGATGCCCTGTGATATCAGAGCGCTTTTTACCTCTTCACGGGCCAGAAAGGTTTTGAGATACTCACGCGCATTGTGCGCTCGCGCTAAATCGACGACCGCTTCGGTGCCGATCATGGCGGCCATCGCCGATTGATACGGGCCGGACAGCATAAACATGAAAATTGCCATCAAAAAGCCTATTGGTTTGATAATTTGCCGAAACCTATTCATATCTGACCTCCTAATTAAAACCTAAGTTGACGTCTATATATTGAATTCGTAAATCAATGTCAATTGCTATATGCAGCAAATGAATGCTGACATTGACTTTAACACCAAATTTTAACAAAATGAACTACCAACCTAAATCCAAAAGGGCTTAACCATGAAAGCCGGATTGATTGCTTTAATAATTGTAAGTCTCATTCTGCCTCTATGCGCTTCCGGTTTGCTTGAAATGCGTCCCGACCGCCGGTATGCTGAAATGAATTCTAACGAGCGCTTGGCGGCGTTAAACGATTCGGGCGAGGATTTAAAAAATAGTCAAACCGAAATTTCGGCAATCCGCTGGTATCATAGAAAAGACGCCGAAAAATTAAACGGTGTGGCTCTTGTCATTCATGGATTAAATTGCCGGCCGGACAAAATGGAATCCATTATCGCAGAAATGACAGCTGCAGGAATCGACTGTTTAAATCTGTCTTTGCGCGGCCATGGTGAAAACTATTCTCAAGTTAAAAATACCGACAGCGAAGAAGCTCGCATGCAGGCATTCAAATCCGCTTCATTTCGACTATGGAGAGCGGAAACCTATCAGGCATATCGACAGGTTAAAAAAAGAAGCCATCGCTATGGGACCTGTTTGTTTTTTGTCGGCTTTTCAATGGGCGGATTGCTGGGAGTTGATCTGCTCACCTCAAATTCATACATAAAGTTTGACAAAATGGTTCTTTTCGCCCCTGCCTTAAAAATGCATAACCGCAATTATCTCTTAAAAACACTGTCGCTATTTCCGGGGCTGGTTGTTCCAAGCTTTGCCCCGGGAGCTTACCGTGCAAACAAAGGGACACCCGTGGCTGCGTATAATGCCTTATTCGAAGCATCCACGCATTTTGAGAAAAATATGGATCCGAAAATAAACGTTCCGACGGTGGTTTTTATCGATGAAAAGGACGAGCTTATCTCGTTTTCCGGTTTACAAAAAATGATCGGGAATCAAAAACTGGATAAATGGAAAATCCATCCTGTGAAAAAGGACAAAACGGCGACCGAGATAGAAATGCACCATATTATTATTGACGAAGCCTCCGTGGGAAGACAGATGTGGAAGGAGATTGTGGATACGACCATCACGCATTTGCTGGATGGGCCTGCAGTGTGCGCCCCGCTTAAAGTGCATGGCCAAATGCGGCATCATTGATCCCACGTACCGGGATGCCACAGATAGTAAAAACCGGTTTGCAGCGGCGCCAATGCGCCGGGAAGATCCAAAGATATAATTGACAGACCACGGCCTTCATAGAGAGATGTAGCGGTGTTGTAAAGGTTATCATCCGCATACTCCGTCCGGCGGTAAACCACTACTTTTGCATCTTCGGGCAACTCTGCCAGCTTTTTAGCCTCACCGAGAGCCTCATCCAGATATCCGATGCGATCGACCAAACCCAGATTCAACGCTTCATGGGCCAGGTAAATGCGCGCGGAGGAGATCTCCTTCAGCTTCTCGGGGCCAAGTTTTCGATGTTCGGCAATGCGATCTAAAAACCGATCCGCCAGCCGATCGATAAGGTCCTGGGTAATTTTCTTCTCTTCTTCGGTGGCCTGGCGGAAGGGGGATCCCATATCTTTGTTTTTACCCGTCTTGCTCACATTCACATCAACACCAATTTTTTCCATGAGGCCGCTTACATCGGGCCGTAAGAACAAAACACCCACCGAACCGGTAACGGTTGTAGGATGCGCCAGAATAAAATCGGCCGGAAGGGAGATATAATACCCTCCGGAAGCAGCCACGCCCATCATGGCAACCACCACTTTGGCCGCCGTGCGTTGTTTAAAGGTCTCAATTTCATTATAGATCAGATCGCTGGCGATAACGGACCCGCCGGGTGAATCAATTTTTAAAAGCACGGCTTTAACTTCCGGATCATCTTCGGCCTTTCGGAGCTGGGAGACAATTTCCTGAACCATACTCGGCCGGGTGCGGATAAACTCTTTTTTGGGAGCATCTGAAATCATACCTCTTAGCGGAATAACCAGAACCTTACCCTTTTCTTTTCCCTGGATCGTGTACTCCTGCAGTGGATCCGCATAGCTTGGAAAGATTCTAATCCTGGGCGCTTCACAGCCAATTAGAAATAGCATAAGAAAACTAGCTGTCATTATGATGTATAGCGTTCTTCTCATATTGCATTCCTTTAATCCTGTCCAAATAAATTATCTTTTCCAACAAAGTATATGGAACCGAAAGATCAGTGTCAAGAAAGCATGTAGCCAAATAATCAGACCGGTCAAGATACTTTGTGCTTGACAAGCACGCTTGACCCCATAATAAAGCAAATGCCACAAAAAAATTGATTTGCTGAATAACAATAATAAAGAAAATATTATGCCGCGCCGCTGGATCATTTTTATACTTGCCACCTCGCTTTTTTTCCTGTCGCAGTTTTATCGGACTTCCAATGCCGTTATTGCCTCAGAGTTAATCCGCGATCTATCTCTGGACACAGAGGGATTGGGATTGATGTCAGCTTCGTTCTTCTATGGTTTTGCAATAACCCAAATTCCTATCAGTTTGCTTTTAGACAAGCTGGGTCCAAGACGGATGATGACGACACTTTCCTTGCTGGCGATCCTGGGTGCGTTTATTTTTTCAATAGCGGATTCTTTAAGCCTAAGTTTAACCGGGCGTGTCCTGCTGGGAATCGGTATGGCCTGTAATTTAATGGGGACCTTCAAGCTTCTAACCGAATGGTTCGAACCGCTTATTTTCGCCACCCTTACCGGCATTGTCCTTTCCATCGGCACCTTCGGAAACATGATCGCCACAACCCCGCTTGTTATCCTGGTAGATCAAATAGGATGGCGGCACAGCTTTCAGCTAATTGCCAGCATCAATCTCATCTTAACCCTTACATTTTTTATGGTGGTGCGTGACAGGCCATCGCGCCCGTATCCCGAATCCGCAAACTTTGAGCCAACCATCAGCTTCCGACAGGCCTTTGCGAATATATTTATGCTTTTGAAAAATCGGGATTACTGGATTATCTCAGGCGGAACTTTTGTACGCTATGGCATCTTTGCCGCCTTTCAAGCGTTATGGGCAGGACCGTTTCTAAGAGAAGTAATGGGCTATACTGCAATAGAGACCGGTAATCTTATTTTATTAATGAACATCGGGGTGATCATCGGAAGTCCGCTGTGGGGGGCGCTTTCAGACAGGGTTTTCAAAACGCGCAAGGGGATTATTGTTTTTTGTTTGCTTATCATGAGTGTGGTTTCGCTGGTACTGGCGGCCATTTCTCCGGAGGCCGATCCGCTCGCATTGGCGCCCCTTTTCTTTGCGTTTGGACTCGGCGCATCCGGTGGATTGTTGATGTATCCCCATATCAAAGATTTAATGCCTATCGAAATGGCAGGGGCGGCCATGACCGGCATCAATTTTTTCAACATGATGGGCCCGGCAGTTTTTCTTCAGGGGCTGGGGATTTTAATGCAGCGCCTTCACCCGAATGCATCGCGCGGACCGGCTGCATTCGATATGTTGTTCTTAATATATATGGTGTGTCTCGCAGGAGCAGCGTTGCTTTATCTTTTCACCGCCGGAAAAAAGACTGATCTCAGTCATTAAATCTAATTTAACAAATCAGCTTTTTTTAGAATGGCTTCAATCTCCGATATTTCCCCTTCTGAAGAGGGCAGGAGAGGCAAACGCGGATCACCCCCAAAATAGCCACGCATATCCATGGCCGCCTTTAATCCCGGCACACCGTATACGGCGGTGACCGCCTGGTTGACCGGAATCATTTTGAGCTGCAGGTCCCGGGCGGCATCCAGGTCGCCTGCATTGACCCGATCATAAATTTTCACACACTCTTCCGGAGCCACATTGGCCAACGCGCAAACGCCGCCGGCACAACCGATGGTCAGTCCGCTGAACAATACGCCGGCGGTTCCGACCAGCACGTTAAAATCTTCGGCAACCGCGTTTACGATTTCCCCGAGCTGGATAACATTGCCGGAGCTGTCTTTGATACCAACGATATTGGGGTGCTCTGAAAGTCTGGCAACAATACCCGCCGCCAGATTGATGTGCGTAAACTTAGGGACATTATAGGCCAGAATCGGTATCGGTGAATGATCGGCCAGCTCAGCATAATGCTTCACCAGTGCCGCTTCATTCATCCTGCCGGCATAATACTGGGGCGTGACCACCAAAGCAGCATGCGCACCCAGCCTGGCACAATCTTCGGTAAGCCGTATTGTTTCAATAGTGGATTCGCAGCCGGTTCCGGCAATAATCAGCATCTCATCTGCAGCAGATTGAACAACGCTGTCAACAACCCTGCGTTTTTCTTCTTCAGAAAGATAGACATATTCGCCGTTCGACCCCAGCACCACAAAACCCTTGAGTCCGGTTCGATTCCACTTTTCAACGTTGGAAGCCAGTTTGTCGTAAGCGACCTTGCCGTCGACAAACGGAGTGGTAATCGGCGGAAATACGCCATGCAGATCAATCTTCGCCATTTTCTTTTTATTCTTTTTCCTGAATTAACCGCAGATTCACGCAGACACACGCAGACAATATTATTGCCTTGGCCGACCCGGCCAAGGCAAAACTGCATGCCCTGCGGGCAAACAGTTTTAATGTTATTTTAAGCTGGTCGGTCATTTAAAAGCATATTGGCATTATAATTCATATTTAGAAAATATTTCCCGCGAAGCGGGATGACATTTTTTTGCCGAGCGGGTCGCTCGGCAAAATAGTCCGCGTCATTCTGCGTTCGTCTGCGGTTAAACAAATCAGTACAGATGTGTGGCAAACTTTAATCAGGCATTTAGCAGCGACATGGCTGCATCGGAGCCGGCCGCCAAATCGGTTTTATAATCCTGTTTGGCCAGCGCCCGGCTGATGGCAGACAGAAAAAAGAGGATATTTTCAGCCGACGAAGAATATCCCATCAGTCCGACCCGCCAGACCTGACCGGCCAACGCTCCCAGCCCGGCACCAATTTCCAGATTGAAAGTTTCCAGCAGATAACCCCGCACCTTGGCTTCATCCACCCCGTCAGGCACGCGAATCGTATTCAGGGTCGGCAAGCGGTGCTCGGGTTTGACCAGCATTTCCAATCCCATGGCCTCTACGCCGGCAACCAGGGCCTGATGATTTTTTAGATGGCGATCAAAACGATTCTGCAGTCCTTCCTCTTCGATCAGCAGGAGCGCTTCCAAAATCGCATAATTCAGCGTGCTTGAACTGGTATGATGGTAGGCTCTGGGGGTCGATCCCCAGTACTTCTCCAGCAGCGTAATATCAAGGTACCAGCTGCGGATCGGATGTTTGCGAGCCTTGGCAGCCTCAACCGCCCGATCGCTGAAGGTTACCGGTGCCAGTCCCGGGGGGGCGCCGATGCATTTCTGGGAGCAACTGTAAGCTGCATCCAGCCCCCATTTGTCCGTCTTTATCTCCACTCCGCCGAGTGACGTCACCACATCGAGCAAGATCATCACGCCATGTTCTTTTGCCAGACTGACGATATCGTCCATCGGTTGAAGCACGCCGGTGGAGGTTTCGGCATGAACCAACGTGATGACTTTGTACGCTTTTGCCTTAAATGCTTCAGCAACCTTTTGCGGATCAATCGGTTTGCCCCATTCGCCCTCAATGATCGTCACTTCGGCCTCCTGACGTTCGGCCATTTGTCGAACGCGATCGCCAAAATAACCGTGTACACAGACCAGGACCTGATCCCCGGGTTCCATCAGGTTGGCCACGCAGGCCTCCATCCCCGAAGTGCCCGTCCCCGGTGTTGCATGGGTCACCTTGTTCTGTGTCTGAAACACCTGGCGGAGACCCTCGCCAATCTGATCTAAAACCTTAAAATAAGCCGGATCCATATGGCCGATGACCGGCGAAGTCAGCGCCCGATATACCCGCGGATGAATATCCAGCGGGCCTGGTCCCATTAACTTCCTCAATGGTGCTTCAGTTGGTTTCAATGCCATAACGCAACTCCTTTCTGAAATCTTTACGAATATAGGTTGATTATAAAAGAAATGGATCGGATAAAATCAAAATATTAAATACCCCCTGAGGGTATAAATCGCTCACCTCTAATACCGTTTAAAAAGTGGGAGTATAGAGAGTTAATGTTTAAGTGTCAATAAAGACTAAAACCTATCTCAAAAAAGCGTCTAAGTGCCCAGGACTGCGTTGCCCTGAACCCTGATCCACATTTTTGATATAGGTTCTAATCGTATTGTTTTAAAATGGGTTTTAGCATGGAGGTGTTTCGGTCCCAAACATTGACCAACCGCAACTCATAGATGAGGGGCTATTCCACCACTTTATAAACCCGGTCGTTTTCGCGAACCCGCTCCTTTACTTTCAACCCGATAAAATCACCTGCTGATGCCTCTTCCACGGACTGATTGTTTACCTCCATACTGGTCACCTGCTCGACAAAATCGGTGGTATGTCCGATAAATTTTAACATATCACCTTTTTTTATGGTTCCATGGGTCACCTTTACCGCAGCAACTGAGGGTTTGGCAAAAAATTTTGCGACCACGCCGACTTGTTCTTCTTCAGTCATGGTTAGACCTCCCTGGGAAAGACGTTTCCGTGGTGTTCAGTTAACTCGTTATCAGGGAAAAAATCAAGAAGTCAAGAAAATAGCATGCAAGAGGACTGAGCGATGAGGACTGAGGTATGCGTAAAATTGTTTCATTCCGCAATCCGCAATCCAAAATCTAAAATCAAAAGGTTATCCCGCGGGCTGTTTCAGACGTTTGAGGCGTTCTTTGGAAAAATCATACTCCAGCCAGGTGTCAAGAAATGAGCCCAGCGCCTCGCGGTAATGTTTAATCGCCTTATTCTTGTCGCCGCTGCCCTCAGACCACAGCCCCAGAGCGGTGTGGGCCGTGATCAGGTTCTCGGGGCTTCCACCGGCCTGCTCCAGGAGGGATTTTTCAGTCTGCTTACCCAAAAGATAATCGCTGATGGTCAGATACCAGGGATCCATGGTCCGACCGACAAATTCCCGCAGGCTCGTCTGCGTCTCATCGGCGAGCCCCTGGTGATGTAAAATTCCGGCTTCCAGAATTCCTAAACTCATCCGATCCGCGTTTTGGCGGCCATCGCCTTTAAGGAACGCACGGGTGTATTCCAGGGATTGAGACCAGTCTTCGTCAGCAGCACTGTAAAAGGCGAGCGTTACGAGGATTTTGCGGTTTTGCGGATACAATTCAGAAATTTTTACGAGTGCTTCGCGCTTTTTCGTAACCGCAGCGGTCTCGTCCATAAAGGTCATCATCAAAGGCATCAACTCGTCTTCACGTTTTGCCTCCTCTTCCAGCGCTTGCTTAACGACCTTATCAAATGCCTGAGTATCTTCAGCGTATTTTGACCACTGCGCCTTGGTTTTTAACGCTTTCTGCCGGCGCTTCTGCAATTGTTCCAGCCTGGCACGCGCGACTAAAAACTCCCAGGCACTCGGATCGGCGGCAAGCACGGATTCCCTTAACAGTTTTTCGGCTTCTTCCCAATCCTGGCTTTTAGCACGAATAAGGCTGACCGCATAATACAGCCAGCTTTTTTCAGCCGACGTATGCCAGCCCTTGAGAGCAGAGACCTCGTCAATTAAACCCTCCAGAACGCGCACGATATATCCCTGAAATTCTCCAGGGGACCGCCAGTCAAGTGCCAGCAGTGCTTCGCGGTAAGCACTCGTTGTGCCTTCGCCGTTAAGCCAGTCGATTAAAAACAACATGAGCCTGGCTTCGGGGTTTTCAGGATCCATTGAAAGTGTTTTGGAAAACAGCTGGCCGGCGGCCGCGTTGTCTCCGGTGCAATAATGCATCATAGCGGCGGCCATAATCATCTCCGGCTGCTGGTTGCCCTTGAGTTGTTCATCGGCCAGGGCCTGCGCTTCGGCCCAGAGGCCCCTGGTCGCTTTGTCTTTAATCTCCTTCAGGGTATCCTCGATGGAAAAATCAAGCACACCATTCCACTTCGCCTGGCCGGATTTCAATTCATCGAGGAATTCCACGGCTTTGGTGATGGGCAAGACCATTCCCAGGTCCCATCGCGGGGTTACGGTCGGCATCAATCCCTGTTCGATATCCATCGCCACACCGGCTGCAATACCGATGACTTTGCCCCGGATATCAATCATCGGGCCGCCGCTGTTGCCACCGTAAAGAGATGTGTCTACCTGAATAAGATTTTCAAAGGAACGGCGCACATTGCCGCCGGTCACGCTGGCATTGACCGTATCCGCCTGGGTTCGACTGCCCAATGGAAATCCGATGGTGATGAGTTTTGAAAGCTTGGGAACGCTCGGGGAGTCCAGTTTTAAATCCAGCGGCAGCGGCACCAGCCCTTTCGGCACCGGGTTAATCTTTATAACCGCAAAATCATCTTTGAGCGGCGATGTAATCAACTGGCGGGTCTGCACCGGCGGCTTGGGCACGCCGGCAATAAACAGGCGCGGATCGGACTCCGTGCTGTAAGCATTTTCGACAAAATACACATCGGTCAGATCCGGACTTTCCATCAGACGGGAGACGCGGTTAAAAGCGCGCGCGCCTTCAAACCATAAAAAGATCCGATATTTAAATTTGGGTGTTTTACCACTTTGCCGCAAATACTGGACCGTGGAAAAAAGGGTGGAATCCTCCAGCCAAGGACAAACCACGTGACGGCTGGTGAGCATATGGCCTTCACCGTCCACTAAAAATGCGGTGCCTTCAGCCATATTACGATACAGGTTCTCTTTATCGAGTTCCAACCCGTACTCGACCAGTATAAATGCAATCGATGGGGAATACTGCTTGGCGTAATCTTCAAGTTGGCTGGTAGAATCTGCTTTGCGCTGGCTGAGTTGATACCAGGCCAGCACGCCGGCAAATGATAAAATGATGATCAAAACGGCCAGCACGGCTTGTCTTGTTTGCAGAACCCTGATTGTCTTTCTTGGGGACACGGCCACTTCAGGTTGGGGTGTTTCGGCCTTTTCAACCTCGCCTTCTTTAATTCGGGCCAGCGACACGGCCACCTCGGCCATCGAGCGCGGCCGTATGTCCGGATCTTCGGCCAGCATAATCTTAAAAAGAATTTTAGCTTCTTCCGGCAAATTAAGTTCGTCTACCTTGGCCCGGAAGTCGGTAATTTCCAAATCGGCTGAAAGCAGCTCCACGAAAATTTTACCCAGCGACCAGATATCACTTCTAAAATCAAGAGGGCGCTGGTTAATGATATCCGGGTGGCAGTTCAACAGCTTTTTAAGCATCGGGCCGGGACGGTCGAGTTTGGGATCGAAAAAGCGCGAAAGTTTATAGTCGATTTTGACCTCGAGGTTTCCGCTTTCTCCCTTAACCAGCATAATGTCATTCAAGATGAGATGCGGGATAAAGTAGCCTTCATTATGAAGCACGGTCAGGATGGATGCCATCTGGAAAAACAGATCAAAGGCCACCCGGCGGTCCTTCAGACGGCCGGATGCCAGCAACGACCCCCAACGTTCCGTATCGATCCACTCGCTGATCCGGTACCAGAGCCCATCAGTTGATTTTCGAATCGCATAATGGCGGACGAAGCCCCTATCGGGCAGCTCTTTGAGGCGCTCCAGCTCCTGGGTGAGCCTTGCGGCCACTTTTTCATCGACCCCCGATTGGGGTGTAAACAGCCGGATCATGACCATTTCACCGGTGCGCTCCCGAATCGCCCGGCAAAGAAAACTGGAATAGCCTTCGTGAAGAATATCCACAATCCGGTAATCGTCGATGTATTTTCGGCCTTCGCCGATTTCGTTTCCACAGGATGGACAGAGGGTAATCTCTTCGGCAACCGGCTGATCACATTGGGGACAGAGTTTCATAATTTTTTTATAATTTTGGAGCGTCTATGGGTTAAATGCACACAAAAATATGGTGCGACGAAAAAAAACCGCTTTTGAAAAGTTTACTTTCATTTATAAGCAGGAGTCAAGCTCCAGGATGGATAACCTTCGGAGCTGAATATATCAAGGCTTAAATTCGAACAGAAGCGTTTGTTTAGATGCAAAGACGAATGATTAAATATTTATAAACTTTTCAATATATTATAAGTATTTTTGGGTCAAATGTCAAGCAGGTAAAATGCTGCTGCTCGTAGAAGCATGATCTCTAAAAAATATGCAACGCTAATTGAATTTCAGCCGAAAACTTAAACTAGGCCTCCTTCAATACCGCCTTGAGAATATCCGGACGGTTGGTAATGATGCCATCCACTCCCATTTCAATGAGGCATTTCATTCTCGCTGACAGTTTCCGGTGCAGGCGTCAGGTCAGATTTTCCCGGCGTTGTTTTAATTTCGATCCAGAGTTGGGTTGCCGTGTCACACTTTTTTTTATACAATCGAATGACCTCGCGTAACGTCGGGATGCGCTCGCCATCAACGGGCGCTTGCTCGGGATAGCGTCGAGAATAAGGGGTGCCGGGTTTCAGTCGGCCGACATCATATGTTTTGAGGTCTTGCAATTTCAGGTCTTGGATCGCTGGAAGCCAAGATGTCGGCATAATCTGCTGACAGAGATCATTTTATGAAGGATTTTCTTGACTATGGGGAGCATAATCTGCTTATTATAATCAGCTGAAAAACATTCGATAATCGCACACTAGCCATCCTCTTGATTGTCTTTGGAGAAATTTTTGATTTTCGAAAATTTACGAAAAAAATTTCGTAATTTTTCAAAAATCGAGATCGCATCATAATAAAATCGAACATTTACACCTATAGGTGCGTGAATCTGCTGACTAATTTTAATTTTCTGTCAATGGCACAGTTCATGCAGAATTAAAGAGAATCAGCTCTCTACGGGACAACGCATCGTATTCATATTCTCATTCACAGCTGGCCGGGCGTTGATCTCAAGCTGAAGTTCGGCCGGGCGCATCTCACTGGACCCAGAACATGAAAGCCGCTGAAAAGATAGTGGCGCCAGGACAGCCCTAAGGTTGGCTCAATTTTTCAGTTCTCTTTGGATTTATCTTTCTAACAAACTTATCATTTAGGATTTGTTTCGCATTTCTGTGGGGGATCAATTTAAATTTTGAAGGTATCTAACACACGCTAACCTTTATAACAGAAAGGAGGACGAAATGATCAATTTGCGCAAACTGATTTTTATCGGTGCCATGATAACGCTTGTGGTGTTTCCGGCAAGTGTTCTGGCCGAGCCGATTACCATCAACTGGTGGTTTGCTCACGGGGGCCGGCTGGGGGAGAAGGTCCAGGAAATAGTGGCCAATTTCAATGCCAGCCAGAGTCAGTATAAGGTGGTGGCAACCTATAAGGGAAACTATCATGACACCATGATGGCCGGTATTGCCGCTTTTCGAGCCAAGAGCCCGCCGCATATCTTGCAGGTTTTTGAAGTCGGCACAGCCACAATGATGGCCGCCAAAGGGGCCATTAAACCGGTTTACGAAGTAATGGCGGAATCCGGGCTTCCGTTCGATCCAAAGGCCTATCTGCCAACCGTGACGGGTTATTATACGACACCGGAAGGAAAAATGTTATCCATGCCCTTCAACAGTTCCACGCCTGTTCTTTGGTATAATAAAGAAGCCTTTAAAAATGCAGGGCTGGATCCGGACAAGCCGCCCCGAACCTGGCAGGAAGTCGCTGATTATTCAAGAAAAATAGTGGCTTCTTATGCAGACCAAGCCACGAAAATAGAGCCCATTGTCAAGGCGCTCAAAGAAGCGAAGGCGGCCCTGGAAAAAGCCGAGATGAAGGATAATGCCGCAAAAGTTGATGAAATACTGGCTGAAACGCAGAGAGGCGTGATTACCGCGGGCTTCTCAACATCATGGATCTCATGGATTCAAATAGAAAATTTCAGCGCCTGGCATAATCAGCCCATTGGAACCAAGGCCAATGGGTTCGGCGGATTGGATACGAAGTTCGTCTTCAACAGCCCGCTGCATGCCAAACATATTCAACAGCTGGCCGACTGGCAGAAAGAAAAGGTCTTCGTTTACGGCGGACGGCGAAACATAGGCAATGCATTGTTTAGTTCCGGGCAAGTTGCCATGCATACGGAGTCTTCGGCCGGATATGCCGGTTTCAAAAGGACATGTAAGTTTGAATTTGGCACCAGCATGCTCCCTTACTGGCCGGATGTAGCCGGCGCTCCGCAGAACACCATCATCGGCGGCGCCAGTCTATGGGTACTGCAAGGACATCCCGCTGAGGAATACAAAGGTGTCGCTGCATTCTTTAATTATCTCTCCAAACCCGAAGTTCAGGCGGACTGGCATGAATTCACCGGTTATTTACCCATTACATTGGCTGCCTATGATCTGAAAAAGAAACAGGGTTTTTATGACAAAAATCCCCAGATGGAAACGGCGCTGAAACAGATGACGCTTA
>WOR8_10003061_pt1 | contig 24923 bp, 23 predicted proteins | sample DeeMarSeWOR38_10_FD_19890 | JGI IMG/M metagenome (IMG submission 19890) | reverse complement strand
TGAATGATTGGGGGAAGGATTTAAAAATTTAGCCAGTAGGTTACTTTAATCATAAAAATGTTATCAGGCTCTGCAGCAAACATTTTTGTCACAGATTCCTCAAACTTAAAGTCACCAATCTCTTCAGCTTCTGATCTGGTTTGGGTCCAGACAAAATAAATAACACTTCCTGGTAAATATTCCCAGCGCAAAACTGCATTGCCCCTGAGTGAGCGAACATTAAAATCAGGATTGGAAATTTCAATTTCTTCAGCTGGTCCATTTCCATCAGGATCAGCAATATTATTCTCCGGATCGAATGTGGAACCATCTTCACCGTATTTAACAAAGTCATAAGTATTAATGGCTGAACATACAACTGTAAACTTAACTTCGGTGTAAATGTCCAGTTAAGCCTAATACTTGCAGAAAGAGTTTTTTGATCAAGCTCGCCAAAAACATATCGTTTGCCATAAGTGTTTGTTGCTGTTGGATCATCAAAAGTATCTACATACTGTGCATATTCAAAAACCCTGGAAAATTGAGGATTAATTGAGAATAAAATATTCGGAACTGGTCGCCAATCAAATCCTATCTCAAAATACCAATCGTACGAAGAATTAGTTTGATATGTGCCTGCTCCTAAACCAATTTCCCAATCCTTACGGCTGTCTGAAGAAAGCCATATTGAAGTTTGATAACCCGGAGGATTTAAAGTAAGTGGTCCGCCTCTTGTTCGTGAGTTATTGAAAGTTTCAGTATAGTAAGCAGCGTTCCAATCGGCTGAATAATAATTTGCAAATTCAATATATCCAAAATGAAAAATTCCTTCCCAGGTTTTAGTACCACCAAAATCATAATTCTGAAAAATTGCAGCGCCAATATTTGTGTACCTGTAAACATCAGTCGGATCAGTCCACTCGTATCCAGCACCTGTATGCCAGTTAATTATATCAGCCCTGTAAAGAAAACCGAGATCATTTACATCAAAAGCGGGAGTTACAAAACCGAAAGCAGTATTTACAAAAAAATTTCCCTTTTGTCTGTTAATATGAAATCTGCCGGCATAGCCCGTGAGTGAGGTTTTATTTGAATCTACAGTTACATGCGATGCGTCTGGTCTTTGAAAGTAATGCCTTGAATCTTGTTGAAGATCAGTAATCCTTAGCTTATTTCCATTTAGGTGGCTTACACCCGCCCAACCAGCTAAAATCCAGGTTTTTGATTTATCAAAAAACGTCCAACCATCCAGACCAAGAGAAAATGCATTTTTATTTAATTCATCACGCAGTCTGTCATCTTTAAATCCTCTAAATGTTGCAGTAGAAATCCCACCAAATCCATTTCTTCCTTCATTAAATTCCTTTTGAATTCTTAGTACACCATAGTATGTAAGCGGTTCAACTTCTGCATCAGATCGCATACCATCATTTGAAATATGTGCGTACTCTCTTTTAGATATACTATGAATTGTACCTACATTCCAGTTGTCATCGAGTTTACCTGTCAGTTTACCTGCAGCAAGAATATGTGTGCCCGTAGGATAATCAACAAAATCTGCATCAGGTTCGGTTCCTTGCGGCTGTCTGCCAATTCTTCGGCTATAGAAAAAATCGGGTGAGCCCCAATTGAAGCCCCAATAGCTGCGTGCACCTCCGTAGCCAAAATTAAATGTTGATGAACCTTCAATAAAAAATGGTCTTTTTTCATCGAAAAAAGTTTCAACATCACTTAAATTGATAACTGCAGGATCAATTTCCACTTGTCCAAAATCCGGATTTACTGTTGCATTAAGATTTAGATTTGAACCTATTCCAATTTTAAGGTCTGCACCAGCCCCCGGGATGTAATCTGAACCATCCCTGAAAGGATCTCCTTCTTCATATTGCAGATACTCTGCTCTTCCTGTTAGATATGGTAAAATTTCTATTTTACCTCCTCCTGATATATTTTCAAATCCAGTAAGAGTAGCAAAGTGTGAAACAAAACCGCTTTCTTTTTTTGGTATGAACACCAAATAATCATACTCTTTTTTACGTCCGATTATTCTTCTGAAATTAATTCCCCAAACCATATTTTCAGATTGACTGAATCTCATCTGGGAAAAGGGAATTTTCATTTCCGCTGACCATCCTTCTGCATTTCTATAAACTTTACCTTCCCATACACCATCCCAGGAACCATCATCCCAGCTATCATTATAAAATATGCCATCCATTTGGGTTCCGGCAGCATTTAATGCAAAATAGTATCCGCTGCGCTTATCGTTATAAGGATCCAGACACAGCATAATGTTATCGCAGTCTACCCATTCATCCCTCCTGGTTAATCTTGCCATAATTGAATCAGGAGATGAATCATACATTTTTACACCTATATAAAGTGCTTTTTCATCATGGGCTAATTTTAAAATTGTTTTTTCAGATGCAATCGCGCCTTCCAGATGCAATCGCGCCTTCAACAGGATCTCTTTGAAAAAAATTATCAAATCCACCGCCATTTTTCCAAACGAGTTCATTTAATTTGCCATCAATTATTACGGGTGAATTAATTTTTTCTGAACGTATAATTACATCTTTATTTTTTATTGTGAGTGTGTCAATTCCATAAACAGAATAGGTTATTAAGAAAGTTGTAAGGGTGTAGAGTAAAATTCTTATCATAATCTTAGCTCAAAACTTAAACGAACTATTACAATTGACGCGGAAAAATATCTACATATTTCTGGACTCGTTTGAGTAAATAAATAGAACCGCAATCAGAGCGGTTCTTTATTTTATTAACGTTTAAAAATCTGAATTATTGTAAGATCAAGTAATTTTTATTTTATAAACGGTTGCAATCAGTGATAAATTTGATTCATTTGATTATTTTTTCTTAATATCGATGTCGCCCATTCCGGTATCTAATTCAATTTTACTTCCTCCCCTATTTAAAACATAAGTTACTTCAATTGTTTTACGCTCCTTGTTTCTTTTTATATTCGATGGTTCGAAATCTGATCTGATGTTATCGAGATCCGATTCATCTCCACTCCACATCAAAACAGTAGTAGATGCAACGATGGTTGCATTTGAAGATCCGGGGATAAGAAGTTCAATATCTCCAATACCTGTAGTTAAATCACTATTGGTTTTACCATCGGGAAATATTTCCGCGTAAATATCTCCGGCACCTGTACTGGCTTCAACAAATCCAGTAACATTTTTCAGTGTTAAATTTCCGGCACCGGTACTAGCTTCTACTTTTCCTTTTGCACTCTCAAGTCTGATATTACCTCCGCCTGTGGATAAATCAGCACTACCGGAAACAGTGCCAATTTTAATATTACCGCCCCCGGTTGAAACAGTTGCTTTACCACCTATATCTCCTACATTAATATTTCCGCCTCCTGTGGAAATATCAGCGGAGTTGTTAACCGATGTTATAAAAATGTTCCCGCCGCCAGTACTTAAATCTGCGGTACCGTTTATTACTCCCGATTTAATTTCTCCGCCGCCTGTAGAAACATCAGCATTTCCGTTAATGTCGCCGGTTTTAATATTACCACCACCGGTAGTCAGATCAACAGTCCCGCCGATAGTCTGTACAGTCAGATTTCCACCGCCTGTACTGGCATCGACCTTACCATTAATGTCCCCTTTTATGTTAATACCGCCGCCGCCTGTTGAGAGATCAAGATTTAATGATGCCGGTATATTCAGAACTAAATCAAAATTGTCCGAATCTTCTCCTTCAAATTTTATTTCAATTCTACTGCCTGTCTTATCCATAGTAAGGAGACTAAGTTCTTCTTCCAGGATATTTTTAGCCAGAACATTTACTTCACTTCCACTGCCGGTTGTTATATCGATACTCCCCTGGGTTAAAGAAACATCAAGTAAATCACCCTCCTTAACACTAAATGTGGCTTCTTTACTTGTTTGAGCTGTAATGGTGAGTGTTAAACTCAACACTAAAATAAGTACAGCTGAAAAGCTTTGAATTAGTCTTGTCTTCATTTTAATTATACTCCTCTAGTAATGTTTTTGATTTTAAACGAATGTAATTGTTATCATCCAGCCTTGCTTGTTTCATAACAAGCTCAATATCGTTTTGTTTTAGTTGATAACCACTTTTTGCTGCCTGAATAAGTGCATTAATCGATGCAATTCGTAATGCTGACGATGTATCATTTAATAAGACATAAAGATAGGTCTGCTTAAGCGATTCATCATAATTGAACTTACTTATTAACTTAAGAGCCTCCATTCGTACGCCGGGATTTTCATCAGTCATAACCACAGTAATAACTGCATCTTTTATTTCTTTATCAGATGTAATATTTCCGTAGGTCTCTATAACATTGATTGAGTTTAACCGGGAACCCGGGTTTTGTTCATTCAGCATGGCATATGTCAATATCCTTTGGATTTCAGGATCACTGACTTTTCCTTTAAACTGAACACGTTTTACCGCATCAAAAATAAATTCTATTTCGCCATCGCTTTGATCAGAGTCAACAAATTGCAGATTTGTAATTCTTGTATCTGCCTGTGAGAGAGCAGCTTTAGTAAAAGTCTGATTTTCATTTTGAAGTATAAATTCCTGCCTGCTAAAAAATATGCTGCCTAAAGCAATTCCTGCCAAAAGGACAGCCAGTGCACTAAAAGCAAGTCGTGGTGGTGATGATAAAAGTGATAAAATTCTTTCTCCAAATGATAAAGTCGAACGGCTTTTTATCATTTCCGATCGAAGTGCATCTCTTAATTGAATACGAGCTTCTTTTAATAATTCATCATTTACTTTATTTTTTTGATTATCTGTTACCATCATTAAAAAATATTTTTGTTGTTCCAATTCGAACCTGCACTCTTCACAAGTTTCAAGATGATGTTTTAACTTATTCCCTTCATTTTCATTTATCTCACCATAAAGTGAAAGATGAATTATTTGCCTGTATTCATTATGTTTCATTTTAATTCTCCCAAGAATAAGCTCTAAGTTTGATAAGCGACTAAAAGTTTTAACCTGTTTTTAAGATTTTTTACCGCATCGAATAAATATTTTTTTACTGTTCCCTCTTTGCAATCAAGAATTTCTGCTATTTCTCTGATTTTATAACCCTCGTAATGTTTTAATATGAATGTGAGTTTTTGTCTTTCAGAGAGATTCTGCACTGCCTCTTCAATAAATTCACCTAAATTCTTAATAGATGCTTCTTCCTCAGGTGACATTCCGTCATCTATAATTTCTTTTGACAAAAAATCATCATCTTCATTTATTAACTCATTATTAAAAGAAACTTTCATTTGCTCTTTGCTTCTACTTTTGTGTGTCAGGCATACATTAGTTGTAATTCTATAAATCCATGTTGAAAATTCGCTTCTGAACTCAAATTTTTTCAATCCCTTAAATACTCTTATGAAAACCTCCTGATAGATATCCTTTGCTTCATCCGGATCATTTACAAATCTCATTGCAATAGAAAGCACAGAGCGATCGTACCGGTACACCAATTGCTCAAATGCATACTGATCGCCCTGAATGGCTTTGTTTATAAGTTCTCTTTCGTTTAATTCCATTTAATTCTTTTCAATTCTGTTTAATTAGACCCTGACAAAACTAAAAAGGTTGGGGATGAAAAGCCGATTTTTTCTTTATAATTGATCTTTAATTATATCAAAGACAGAATTTAGCTGATAGGTGGGAGTATAACCGTTTGAACTGTCCAAAAAATTTTTTACGCCCGTGGAGACCAATGCAGTATCGACTCCAAATTTATTACCCATTGCAATGTCCGTTTCAAGTCTATCACCAATCAAAAGCATGTCTGAAGAATAAAAATTCAGGCGAGATTTAATTTCCTCAAACATATATGAAGAAGGTTTTCCAAAATGAAGCTCCAGCTTTCTATGAGTTCTTCTTTCTAATGCAGAGATAGTTGAACCTGCATCCAAGACCTCACCATCATTGACGGGACATGTATCATCAATATTTGCAGCGAAAAATTTTGCTCCGTTTTCAAGTGCACGTGCAGCCGTTTCCAGCTTTTGATAATTTAAGGTTCGATCGAGAGTAACAAGAAGTATTTTAATTTGGTCCGGATCGGATGAAAATTTTAATCCCGATTCTTCAATTTCATTTATAAATGCATCTTCACCCACGGCAAAAAAAGAAGCATCATTAAAGTTTCGTTTCAGGTAATTTTTTGTTACAAGTGTCGAATTAATAATTTCTTTTTCTTCAACATTTACTCCCCAATTTTGAAGCAGGTAATAATAATCTTTTACCGTGCCCGTGGTTTTGTTTGATACAAAAACAATTCTTTTACCAATTTTTTTTAAATAATTTATAGTTATATCTGCCTTAGGGATTATATGATCGCCTCGATAAACAGTACCGTCGAGGTCGAAAATAAAAGCGGAGTAATTTTTGATTAAGTGATCCATAATGTTTACAGAAATATTAAACTCACAGTGCAAGTTCCCGTTTCATTATTGCAAGTGACTCCAGGACAGAATGCGGTTTGTATCCAAGCTCCGTTTCTGCCCTGAGTGTAATTAAACCTGAGTTTAAAGGTCTTTTTGCCCGTTGATTTAATTCTTTGGTTTTAATGGGTATAATTAAATTTTCACTCAAATTAAAAAATCCTGCGATTATTTTGGCAAAATGGTAACGTGAAAGAAATTCTTTCCCGCCAATATTATAAATACCAGGTTTTTTGAATTCAATTATTTTGTTTATTCCCTGTACTAAGTCCTCAATAAATGTAGGATTGTTAATCTGATCATCTACTATATTAACTTTATTACCAATACTCAATTCCGAAACAAGCCATCTTACAAAATCCGGACGGCTATTTAAAGCAAATCCATAAAGAACATTGGTTCTGACAATTGTATAAATTACACCACCGATCTTCAAAACATTTTCGCTTGCTAATTTAGTTCTTCCATAATAACCGAGAGGATTCGGAATCGCATTTTCATCATAGGGACCTTCTTTACCATCAAAGATGTAATCGGACGAAATGTGAATTACATGTGCATCAATCACCCTCGCCGCTTCAGTGATAAATTCTACCCCTTTCACATTTGCCTTCCAAGTTTCCTCTCTTTGTTTTTCACTTAAATCTACATTGGTAAATGCTGCAGTGTTGATAATGTAGTCCGGACAAAAATCGTAAATAGTTTTTTTTATTTTCTCCCGATCTGAAATATCGCACGGAATATATTCGGTGATGTCAGAAAAAGGATTTTCTTCGATTGAACATGCAAGCAATTCTATTTTATTCATTCCGGAATAAAACTCAACAATTCGTTGACCCAGCATACCGTTAGATCCGGTAACAAAAATACGAGATTTAATTAAATTGTTTTCGTACATCATCCTTTAGGTTTAAAAAATCTTTTGCTTCTAAATATCCTGTGCTGATTCCTGCAGCAGTGTTTGCATAGAGAAGTGCGTCAGTAACACTTTTATTTCTAATATAACTATAAAAATAAACCGCCCCAAAGACATCGCCGCAACCAACTTTATTAACTGCACTTGTTTGCAGAGCATTCTGAGCAATTGTCCTCAAATTTCCGTTTTCAACATAATAGAGTATAGAGCCTTCGGAAGATTTCGTAATAATAACTTGTTTTATTCCAAAATCTAGGAGTTCATTAACTATGTCCTGCTCACTTTTTTTACTGCTTAATGTTCTTAGTTCGCAGCTGTTGGCCTGAAGAATATCAATACACTTTGCCCATTTGCAAAATTCAGGAACAGGTCTAAATACTCTTTCAAAGTCTTGGGCCACTCCCCGCGAAAGTGTATGTACATCAAAATAAATCAAACCATTAAAGTTTTTTCTGATTTCCTGTAACTGCTCAATTGAAATATCGAACCCGGTTATCATGTTAATCAGTATTCCACTAAAGCGATTTAAATCCCTAAAATTCAATTCAATCCTCTCTGAAATATTTTCATAAAACTCAGCTCTTTCCCCCGAAATTTTTATAATCAGATTCACAACAGGAATTATCTCCGAAATTTTAATGAATTCCTGTTCAACCTTATTATATATGAATGAGAAAGAATTATAGTTTGATTTATCAACGGTTGTACAAAGAAATAATTTATCGCCTTTTTCTAAGAAATTATAAAGAGATACAGCGGAGTAGAATATACCACCTGGTTTAAATTGCAAAACATCTCCCTGTTGTATCTTATCAACTACAGAATGACCTATGACTAAAAAATTCATAACGCAAAGAATTAAAAAACAACTTATTAAAGATACATTAAATACAATAAAATGGATTTCAAACTTCATTAAAATTGGCTTATATTAGTGCCCCAATAACTCAAAATAAGGGACAGTAAAAATACAAATGAAGATAGGGATAACCTGCTATCCAACATACGGGGGAAGCGGTGTAATAGCTACGGAACTTGGTAAGGAACTTGCACTCAGGGGGCACGAAGTTCATTTTATAAGTTATGCTTTGCCATTTCGCCTTTCACATTATGTAGAAAATATATTTTTTCACGAAGTTGAAATAAGTAATTATCCCCTTTTCGAATTTCCGCTTTATAGCCTTACTCTAGCAAGTACTTATTACACGTACATTACGCAATACCGCATGCCACAAGCGCATATCTTGCGAAAGAAATGTTAAGTAAGAATAAAGATCTTAAAATAATTACCACACTCCATGGAACAGATATTACCCTGGTAGGTTTAGAACCATCCTTTCTTCCACTAGTAAAATTCAGCATTGATAAAAGCGATGGAGTAACAGCTGTTTCGAGATTTCTAAAGGAAAAAACAATTACTAACTATTCCTGCGAGAGCGAAATTAAGGTTATACCCAACTTTGTTGATTCCAATTTATTCGTACCAAATAGCTTTCCGGAATTTAGAAAAAATATTGCGCCAGGCGGTGAAAAAATTCTAGTACATACTTCGAATTTTAGAGTAGTTAAGCGTGTAGCAGACACAATAAGGATCTTTGAAAAAGTTCAAAAGGAAATTCCTTCAAAACTTGTTCTTGTAGGTGATGGTCCGGACAGATCAGAATGTGAAAGACTTTGCAGACAACTTGAACTTTGTGATAAAGTGCGATTTCTGGGTAAACAGGATGGATTGGTGGAAATATTAGCCTCATCGGATTTATTCCTGATCCCAAGCCAGTCGGAAAGCTTTGGATTGGCTGCTCTTGAAGCTATGTCCTGCGGATTACCGGTTATCAGTTCAAGCGTTGGTGGCTTGCCGGAACTCGTAAGACATAATGAGACAGGATATATAGCGGAAATCGGTGATGTAAACAGGATGGCAAAATATTCCATTGAATTACTTTCAAATGAAAAAAAATATAAGCTGTTTTCCGAGAATGCTAGAGAGCGCGCGGTTAATAAGTTTGATAAAAATAAAGTAATTCCGCTTTATGAAGAATATTATAAACAAACATTAAGCAAATAATTATGATAATCTATTGTGCAGGACCAATTCGTGGTGATGTTTCTTATCAGAAGTTTTATGCCGAAGTCATAAATCATATTGAAGATGAAGGGCATTCAGCCCTTGCTGAATTTAACGGAAAGTTCAGTGTGTCTATCCCCTTAACAGACAGGCAAGTTTATAAAAGAGATTTAAAATGGATTGATGGCAGCAAGCTTATGATAGCAGAAATATCGGGACCCAGCCTTGGTGTTGGTTTTGAAATAGCCTATGCAATCTTTCAAAGAAAAATTCCTGTGCTTGCATTAGTAAACTCCAAAGTGGAAAATATCTCCGCAATGCTTTCAGGTTGCGATTCTCCCCTGCTTACTATCTTAGAATATAATAACACAGACGATATGAAAAAAAAGATCACCGAGTTTATTAATCAAATCAGTAAAAGTTGAACGAAAAGGAATTTATAACGACACAAATCGAAAAGATAAAATCTGATGGCATAAAAATATTTCCGGAAGATTTTTGTGACTTGTCGGATATAAAAGAAATTAATTTGCCTGAAAAAAACCTGGTGCTTGGTAAAGATTTTTTTGGATCATTTGAAATAACTGCTACAAATGGAGAAGCTGTTCTAAATGTAGAAGATCAGTCTGAAGCAAAATTTATTGTTTACAGCAGCAAAAAACGGGCAAAACAAATAAAGATTCCTAAAGATTCGAAACTCATTACTGAATCTATAGAAAAGTACGAAAGCTACTTGGATGAACTTTTAACTAAAATAAAAAATGATTATCGAAAAGAGAACCTTCAAGTCAAAAGCATAGGAATTATATCAGGGGAAATATTTAAAAAGCTAAATTTAACCAGACTATGAGCAGAAGACGATCGAGAGTATCGGAAAAAGTTTACTCTTATCTTGTTTCAACTTTTGGTGATGAAGCAGCTAAATCATACTGGGAATTTGTCAGACAGGAAACTTCCAAATACATCAGGGTAAATGATCTTAAAATAAACCGGGGTGAACTTGCACACCGACTCGAAGCTACTTACGGAATAACTACCGAAGAATTATTCTTTCCATCCAACGCATTGAAAATTAAAAGTGGTTTTGATTTCGCCGGTAGCACTCTGGAAATAGCGTTTGGATTTTATTACATGCAGGGTTTAACATCGATGCTTCCTTCAATAGTCCTTAATCCCTCTCCGGATGACATTGTGTTAGATCTTTGTTCAGCCCCGGGTTCTAAAACAACACAGATTGCCGGATTAATGAAAAATAAAGGGGAACTAATTGCAAATGAAATTGAACTCGATAGAATCAAGGCGCTTGTTTTCAATCTTGACAAAATGAACTTTTACAATTACGGAGTTGTGAATTTACGGGGAGAGGTTTTAAGTAAATACTATAATTCATATTTCGATAAAATACTTGTTGATGCACCTTGCAGCGGACTAGGAATAATTCAGAAAAAAAATGAAGTCAACAAGTGGTGGTCGCTTGAGCGCGTTGCACATTTAGCTGAAATTCAGACCAGATTACTGGTAGCAGCTGTTAAAATGCTTAAAAAAGGGGGCGAGGTTGTTTATTCTACCTGCACGCTTACAGCTGAAGAAAACGAATTGGTGATAAACAAGCTCCTTGACAAATATCCACTCGACGTTCTTCCCATAGAGATTCCAATGAAAAGTCATAAAGGATTTACTGAATACCATGGTAACAAACTTGATCCCCGCATTTCATTGGCTCTGAGGATGTATCCCTGGGAAGTTGATTCTGACGGGTTTTTTGTGGTAAAACTTAAAAAAACAGATGACACTATTCCACCCGAACAGCTTAATTGGAAAAAGCATTACGTAATGAATATGCATACTTCAAAAGATAAAGAGCTTGCGTCAAAAATTGAAGTTCTTTGTAATCATTTTGGAATTGACAGCAGCGCTTTTAGTGAATACAAGTTCTTAGTTAAGAGAAAAGACATATTTTTTACCTCAAACGAATGGAATGATAAAAATCTTGGTTTGTTTCAGAGAGTTGGTACTAAATTCGGGATGATTGATAAGAGAGGGGAAATTGTGCTTCATTCTCACGCTGCTACAATTTTCCAGGATTTGATTACGAAACACATTTATGAATTACCTGATCTCAATGAGCTAAGGACTTACTTAATGGGTGGATTAATTGTTAACAGTGAACTTCCGCCTGGACAGTATGGGGTGAAATTTAACGGCTATGTATTAGGCACGGGTGTGGTAATAAAAGGCGGATTAAAAAGCAGATTCCCACGTTCAAAACGTACACAAAAAATCAGAATTAAGGGATTGACAATACAGTAATCAGAAAATTATTTCATCAAAATCATCTTCTTTGTTTCTGTAAAAGTACCTGCTTTCAACTGATAAAAATAAATTCCGCTTGGTAAGACAGGAATTCCGACTGAGCCGGACTGTCCTAAGGAAAACTCAATTTCATATTCTCCAGGTGATAGTTCTTCATTTACAAGTATTGCAATTTGATTGCCTAATACATCAAATATCCTTAGGGACACGGCGTGCCGTGTCCCTGCAGGAATTGTGAACTTAATTTTTGTCGATGGATTAAAAGGATTAGGATAATTCTGTTTCAAGTGGAAGCCGGTTAATTGAAGTTTTTCCTGAACATGAGTAACTGTATCAAATGAAAAATCCGTTACTTTCGGAAAATGATCGGAAGCAGTTTCCGTATCGAACATTTGAAATCCGTATTGATTCAACCTGCTCTGGCTCATCACTTCGGTTTGAATAATATAATTTTTCTCAGCAGCCATTATGCTATTTGAAAAAATCTGAAAATCCAGCCTTCCAGGAGGGAACGAGCTTTCATCATTCCGCCAGGTATATGCAGTGCGCTTATCAGACTGCTGAGAAAGTATGTCCTCCAGATCGGTGTTATCCCAATCCGGCGGTCCGCCGTTACCAAATAGTTGTGTGTTGATAATTTCACCTGTTATTAAAGTAATCAGCTGCTGCCTGTCGCCGACCAGATTCAAATCACCAAGTATAACAAATGGGGTTTCCGATGGAAGATTAATAACACCGCCGGGAGTTTTTGCATCGAGAATAAATTCAACGGTTGCATCAGCTTCACGTTGTCTTGTTTCATCATTTGAAATACCACCACAGCATTTGTAATGGCAGTTGATAACAAGAATATCTCTTTCAAATCTTTGCGGCAGATCAATCAGCGAAGCAGTTATACGATGATCGGGATAAACCAACCAGCTTTGAGTGATAGGATATTTTGAAAGTGTAATATTTCCGGCATCGAGTTTTACAGCATACCAGCTTGCGCCGCCGGGTAAAGGAAGCATTTGGTTGATTGCATTTCTGACCTGTGTAGCGGATGAATTAAAAAACTCATTGAAACAAATAATATCAGGTTTAACAGCTTGTAGAATTCTTTCAAAACTGTCCTCGCGCTGCGGATCGAGCAGGCCATCATACAGCACATTCCAGTTCATTATTCGTAAAAGCGTTGTATCTTCTCTGGTGATATCAGTTGGAACAAGTATCGGGGTTGGAGTGTCATCAAAAGTATATTCAAAAGATTGCCCGGTATTCGGCATCCAATCACCGTTTGTAGCTCCATCAATAAAAAACATTTTAATCGTTCCTGTTCCGCCGGCGGGTGGAATAAACTGCCTGCCAATTGCAAATTCAAAAGTCGTATCAGTAACTGTAGGCATACTTCTGAATTGAATATCCGGATGAGTAAATTGAATTCCACCGCTGTAATAATTAATACCGCTTCTTTCTCCAAAATCAAAACGCAGTTCCGCACCTATTCCATTTATTGATAATCCTGTGCTGTTGTTGTTATCGCCATCAATGTATAGAGAGATTTGATTTTCTTCGACGAGTTTAAAGAATGGGGTTATTTTCAGTTTTACAAAAAGAAACTGCTCATCGTTGGTTACTGAAAAATATTTAAAATCAAAAACATTGCCATCGTTTTCTGAATCAATATAAGTCGGGACTGGGACATTCCAATCATCGGTTCGTCCATCTAAAAATATTGGAAGAGATTGAGCAAATAAGTTTGTAAAGAGTATAATTAAAAACGAAAAGAATAACGTAAGTTTCATTGGATGTACTATAATTTGATTGTGTTTAATTATTAAAATACTTTTAATCATTAAATATTAAAAGGTGTTTAAAGAGGCTTTGTAATGAATATTCAAATAATGGGGATTAAAAAATGTAAAGACACGCAAAAAGCTGAACGTTTTTTTAAAGAACGGCGAATTAAATTTCAGTTCAGAGATTTGAATATTAAGGGAATTTCTAGAGGTGAGTTAGAAAACATATCCCGCGCAATTCCGATTAAGGATCTTTTGGATAAAGAAGGCAAACAATTTAAAAAGCGAAATCTTGGATTTATGGTGTACGATGCAGAGGAAGAACTGCTCAATTATCCACTTCTTCTTAAAACCCCGATAGTTAGAAATGGAAATTTAGTTACCTTAGGCTATCAGCCGGAAATCTGGAATGAGTGGATAAAAGAAAAATAATGTGATTTTTCAATACTCAGCCAATTAAATTGCGTTTAATTTTGACAGATGATTAAAAATTAAATAACTTATTTAAGAGGGTATAATCAACTAATCATTAACTAACTATTTGGAGGAGAGATGAAAAGCCTATCAATAATTCTCTGTACTTTTTTCTTTTTAATAAGTGCTCAATCAATTTCCGCACAGGATGAAGGTCCGGGAACACTTGTTTTCAGCCAGAACATGGTTGCAATGAAAGACCTGGGTAAGGTCAACAAATTAATTGACTCACTATCAGTTCCTATTTGGAATGAAATAATGAACGAAGGTATGCTAATGGGCTGGGGACAGTTGAATCACGAATGGGGCGACGAATGGAATTGCAACTTTTACTACATTACAAAAGATAAGGAATCATTCTTTGCCGCCTGGGATGAATTTGTAAAACGCATGGGAGAGCGTCATCCGGATGCCTGGAGACAAATGATTCCCGCATTCCAGGCACATAAGGATAACATTTATTATTACCAGCAAAGGCATTACCCAGAAACAACTGAATAAATTGTTAAATCAAATTACCCTCTGCATTATAAATCCCTGCCGATCGGCAGGGATTTTTTTGAAATTGAAACAATATAAATTTTACGGCTTAAAGCATAAAATATTGCATTCCGGAAGATTTAAACATCATAGTACAATCCGAACTCAAACGGGTGTGGCTGCAAAGCCATTGGTTTTATCTCTTTCTCTAACTTGTACTTTATCCACGTTTCAATCACGTCTTCAGTGAAGACATCTCCTTTTAGTAAATACTCATGGTCGTTTGCAAGAGCTCTTATAGCATCATTAAGGGAGCCGGGAGTCGAAGGAACATTTTGTAATTCCTCGGGCGGCATATCATAAATATCCTTGTCTAACGGTTCACCTGGATCTATACGATTTATAATTCCATCCAGACCTGCCATAAGCATTGCAGAAAATGCCAGATACGGATTAGCTGAGGGGTCGGGACAACGGAATTCAACTCTTTTAGATTTTGGATTTGTTGAATACATTGGAATTCTGACCGCTGCACTTCTGTTCCTTTGTGAATAAGCAAGATTAACCGGGGCTTCAAATCCTGGGACTAATCGTTTATAAGAATTTGTAGTTGGATTTGTAAAGGCACAGAGCGATGCCGCATGCTTTAAAATTCCACCGATAAAATATAGAGCATCTTCACTTAAACCTGCATAACCACCACCAGCAAAGAGTGGTTTTCCTTTTTTCCATAGGCTTGTATGCACATGCATTCCGCTGCCGTTATCTCCCTGAATCGGTTTGGGCATATACGTTACTGTTTTGTTTCTCATACGTGCAGTGTTTTTTACAATATATTTGAAGAGCAATAGTTCATCTGCTGCTTTAACTAAAGGAGCAAACTTCAAATCAATTTCGCACTGTCCACCGCTTGCAACTTCGTGATGCTGGGCTTCAACATCAATTCCACATTCCATCAGGTTCATAACCATTTCATTTCTTAAATCATTTAACGAATCACTTGGGGGTACAGGGAAATAGCCTTCCTTATACCTTGGTTTATATCCCAGATTAGGATTTTCTTCTCTCCCGGTATTCCATCTCCCTTCGGTAGAGTCAACATGATAAAAGCATCCATTTGGTTTTGAATCAAATCTCACATCATCAAAAACAAAAAACTCTGCTTCCGGTCCGTAGTAGACAGTATCGGCAATACCGGTTGCTTTAAGATGTGCCTCTGCTTTTTGTGCAATGTTTCTGGGGCAGCGTGTGTATTTTTCTTTGGTTGCAGGCTCATGAACATCACAAATTAAACTTGCAGTTGGAGCCTCAATAAAAGGATCATAAAAAAGGGTACCTGCATCCGGGATAATAAGCATATCGCTTTCGTTTATAGCTTTCCATCCTCTTATAGAAGAGCCATCAAATCCGTAGCCGTTTACAAATGAATCGGCATCGAATTGAGTGGTGGGCACCGTAAAATGCTGCCATTGCCCTGGAAAATCCATAAACTTTAAATCAATGAATTTGATTTTTTTGGTTTTGATAAAGTTTAAAGCTTTATCAATTGGTGTAGATGATTTAGCCATTTATTAACCTATATTTTTAGATATTAATTGATGTCGTTTCTTTAATAGTAGAAAGAACGTAAGTTGTTTTAGTGCTTATTACTCCTGTCCAGGTTTGAATTTCACTTAGCAATTTTTCGAGCGATTCAGTATTCCTCACAGAGACTTTTAAAATATGCGAGCCTTCACCTAACACGGAATAGCACTCAATTACATTCGGATTCTTTTCTACATGCTTAATCAGATCTTTATAATGCTTAGAAGAATCCATCATCACTAAAATAAAAGCCAGTATATCAAATCCGAATGCCTGCCTTTTAACCTTAGCGTAATAACCCTCTATTATTCCACTTTCCTCGAGCTTCTTCAGTCTATCGCTTACAGAGGGAATTGTCAGTCCAACATGCTCCGAAAGAACATTACGCTTGGTTCTTCCGTTTGACTGCAGTCTCCTTAAAATTTTTAAGTCTAATTCATCAAGCATATAAACCTTATTTTTTTAGGAATTTTTAAAATGTTGGCTTCGAATATAAGGTCAGGCAACAATTATTCCAAATATTATTTAGCTATATGAGAGAAATTACTTAAAATAATTGGGTCAGAATGAGATTTTGTCTTACTTTTTTAGGCTCGAAGATTTTTACTGAAATGTGGGGGAACCAGAACTTTATTCTTCCGATGAAGGATCTTCTTTGATTTTCTTTCTTAATTTTCTTTTGCTTTTTTTTCTATCGTAGGCTTTTGGATTCTTTTCTACCTTTGGTGGCTTTTGAGGAACGGGCACGCGTTTCTTTTTCTTTTTTATTTTGATCTTTTTTTTCAAAAGCCCATCCCAAGCCTTTCCCTAAATGAAGGGCTTTTTAAAGTCCGGATGTAAGTACTAAATAATATCTGATTCAATTGTCCATACCTTGCTTTTATATCAGAATATCAAATTCTCCTATTAAGGGAGATTTATGGGGGACTTTGTCAGAAAATCGCATAAATAAATGGAGCGAGCGCTGAACCCTGCGTAATAATTATTAACCCTCCAAGAAGAAGAAGAAAAATAAGAATTGGTGCAAGCCACCATTTTTTTCTTACTTTAAGAAACTGCCAGAGTTCTGATATTATCGAAAGTTTTCCCATTATTATCCTTAACTATTAATTCTGAACTTGTTTCAGAATCCTATTAAAAGATATAAAATCCTTAAACTTCATCAGTATATTAAGATGCTGAAACCAGTTCAGCATAAATAATTAAAATTGTCTTTCATAATCTAATTGATTTTTTTCTTTTTTTGTTCTTTTTTCCCAGTAACTTTCCCCGGATTTATCAAATTTTAAATCCATGAACTTTTTACCGAACAATTTAGCCAATAATCCAATTGGTGTTAAAACCAGGAAAAACAGTATTGTAAGAATTAATCTTGACATTACAAAGCCTAACACGATCGCCATTCCCATCCACACTTTATTCAGCGGTTTTAAAATTTTAGGATAGATAATTGCGGATAAAACTAAGATCCCGCCAATAACTATAAAATAAATGGCGGACGATTTTTCAAAATAATAAAGAGCAGCACCGATAATCAATAAAGCACCACCTACAGTAAATCCAAATTGGCGGAGGTCTTTCTTTTTTTCTTTAATATTTTTGAATTCTTCTTTTAACATTTACTAATCAAGAATAAATTCCTTTTTCCAATCAATATCATCTTCAAGTGGTTTTTGATCTTCTTTCGCAAGTATATAATTTCCTAATACAAGGTAATCCATATTAGTTCTCATAAAACATTTGTATGCATCTCCGGGTGTACATACTATTGGTTCTCCTCTAACGTTAAAAGATGTATTAATTATTACAGCACAGCCCGTATCTTTTTCAAATTGCTTTATAAGTTTATGGTATCTCGGATTGGTTTCTTTATGTACTGTTTGAAGACGAGCCGAATAATCTACATGAGTTACTGCGGGTATTTCTGAACGTACAATATTAAGTTTATCAATTCCCCAAAGCTTTTCTTCTTCAGGGGTCATCAGTCGTCGTCTTTCTTTTTTTATATCTGCAACGAGAAGCATATAGGGACTTTCATTTTCTATTTCAAAAAATTCCCCGACCTTCTCAAATAAAACAGATGGTGCAAACGGTCTGAATCCTTCACGGAATTTAATTTTAATATTCATCAAGGCCTGCATCTTTGGCGAACGCGCATCACCAATTATTGACCTCGCACCAAGAGCACGCGGACCAAATTCCATTCTTCCATCATACCAGCCAATTACTTTCTCATTAGCGATTAAACTCGAAACCGTTTTGATCAGTTCAGTCTCATCTAATCTCTTTGCAGCATGGTTGTACGATTGAATGAATGAATGAATTTCCTCATTAGTAAACTCAGGACCTAAGTAAGAACCTTTTTGCGAATCGTTCTTCTCATCGGCGACTCTTGATTTCCCAAGATAACTGTACCAGCCTATCAACGCAGCGCCCAAAGCACCGCCGGCATCTCCGGCTGCCGGTTGAATCCAAATGTTTTCAAATGGTCCCTCGCGTAAAAGTTTTCCGTTTGCCACACAATTAAGAGCAACCCCACCAGCAAGTGTAATATTTTTAAGCCGGGTTTCTTTGTAAACATGGTTTCCCATTTTCAATACAATCTCTTCAGTGACATCCTGTAGTGATCTGGCTAAGTCCATATCCTTTTGTGTCAGTTTGGATTCCGGAACTCTTGGTGGACCGCCGAAAAGTCTGTTAAATTTACTATTTGTCATCGTTAGTCCGGCACAATAATTAAAATAATCCATATTCATTCTGAAAGAACCATCATCTTTAACATCAAGCAAATGATTGTAAATTAATTGTTTGTATTTTGGTTCGCCGTACGGTGCAAGTCCCATTACCTTATATTCTCCGGAATTCACTTTAAAGCCGGTATAGTAAGTAAATGCAGAGTAAAGTAATCCAAGCGAATGCGGAAATTTAATATCCGCTAAAAGTTCAATTGAATTACCATTCCCAATCCCATAGCTGGAAGTTGTCCATTCACCTACTCCATCCATTGTTAGGATTGCTGCTTCATTAAACGGTGATGGATAAAATGCCGAAGCTGCATGCGATTCGTGGTGCTCGGGGAAAATAATTTTTCCCTGGTAGCCAAGCTCTTTCTGTATTAAATCTTTCATCCAAAGTTTTTCTTTTATCCATAACGGCATCGCTTTTATAAACGATTTAATCCCGACTGGTGCAAATGTGAGATAAGTTTCAAGCAGTCGTTCGAATTTCAGGAATGGTTTGTCATAAAAAGCAACAAGATCAAGTTCTGCACTTTTTATACCCGCATAATTTAAGCAGAATTCAATTGCCTGCTTAGGAAAACGATGATCGTGTTTTTTTCTGGTGAAACGTTCTTCCTGAGCAGCAGCAAGTACATCTCCATTTCTAATTATACAGGCAGCACTATCATGGTAATATGCTGAGATGCCAAGTATGTAAGTATCTTTTTTGTTCAATACTATATCATAATATAGTTATTTATTATGGTGACAGAACTTTTTGTTCCTGCCAGGGTTTTACCCAAAGATAATTTGGCGGTGTCATAGGAACTGCAAGCAGCCTTCCTCCAAATCCAAAGTAACGGTACACTACAGTTGTTGTATTCAAAACATCAATCGATTCAAAAATTTCATGGTTAACAGATACTCCGTATTTATTTGCAAGTTCAACTGTTTTATTAATAATCTCATCGCTGAACTTTCTGTACTTCAGTTCATTCCTTATTTTATTCTTTAGATTGCTAAAAGATACATCTGATAATATTGACTCTTCTTTCCTATCGATTAGCTGAAAGAGAGAAAATCCTTCCGGAACCTTAAGGGGTCCGTACATTTCCCCGACTTTCATAGTAGCTGCATTTCGCCCTATTTCTCCATATTCGCTGATGGAGAAGTAACCAAGTTCTCCATTATTATTCCTGGCTTCTTCTCTAATTGTATATTTAAGAGCTAACTCTCTGAAATCCGCACCCCCTTCAAGCTCTTCGAGTGCATCACGAATAACATCCAGATTTTCCGTGAGAATTTCTATTATTTTTATCTGCGTTGTTGGATTTGAGTTATTGACTTTTTCTTCAAAATATTTATATGCTTCCTCATCGCTGATTTTAATATCTTTTAAAAGATTTTGTCTTAATGCCTCACTTAAATAATAACTCCGCCACATATTTAAGTACCTTTGTACATCGGAGCGGCTCTGCAAACCTTGTCTATAACCTTCACGAGCTAACAGTTCGTACTCAATAAAACGTTTAACAAAAGAATTAAGTTTAACCTTTATCAATTCATTATCCAACGTATCAACTGAAAACCTTTCAAATGCCAAAGTTTGTAAAAAATCATCCAGTATTACCGGCTGATTATCGAGCTTAATAAATACCGAGTTTAATTTCTGCTCACCTAAATCCGATTCAATTTTATAGAGATCATCAGGCAATAAGACTATTGGTTCATTGGCGCTGATTTGATCATTATTATATCGCTCATGCAGAACATTAATCACAAGGTCTGCAAATTCAAGAAATAATGAACTGTTTGTTTCTGCATTTATCTCTGAAAAAAAAGTCTTATAATATTCTTTGTATATGCTGTCTATTATTGTAGCACTTGCAATTTTTATGACATTCTTCTGTTCTGCTTCAGCCTGCTTTGTATCTTGTATAATTTTTTCTTCAGTAGAAATTAATTTAAAAATGTACCATCCTTTTGGTGCTTTAACAGGCATGGAAATTTCTCCGGGACTCATATTATACAGGCTATCTTCTACTTCCTTTTCCATCTGACCGTAATTTACAGTGTACGGTTCTGATTGCAGAGCATTTTCAGGACGTTGCAGGAGTAAAGAATCAAAAGCTGCACCTTCTTTAATTTTATTATACAAGCTTAGGATTTCATTTTCATTCTCGCTGAACAAGTAATTAACTTTTAGAATTTTACTGTTTCTTCTAAATGCCTCCAGTAAATATTCATCGGATAGATTTACATTCTTTAATATTTCTTCACGATATAGTGCGTCCCGTACATACATTTTTTCGATAGCTTTATAAGTAGACTTTAGCAGCTCAGAGCTTGATAAGCGCAATTCTTCAGCCTCGAGTGCGAAAAGTCTTTCGGCTATGATTGAATACAATACTTCAAATTTTAATGACGGACTAATTCCGGTTATACCCGCTTTAATCTGTGGTGACAATTCGTATCTTTCCAAAAATTCTTCCTCAGTAATTTCATCTCCGCCAATTTTAGCAATTACTTTCCTTTCTCCATTCTGTGCAAAACCATGCGTATAAACAAATAAGGAAAAAAATAATGTTAATATTATTTTTTCAAAAAACATCATGATTGTAAAAAGTCCAATAGGTGTTTATTTTGAGATTACAAGTAAATTAAAATTGATTATTAGATGAAAAAATCGCCCTAAAAATAGGGATATTACGGTAAATCGCGCAGTGCAAAAGTTTTTGAGGATATGACAGCATCATTTTTAATTTTAATTAACAGTATATATGAATATTCATAAGAAAATTTAATTTTTGGCCAAATAAATTCATATTTTTTTGAGGATAATTAATACCTGTAAACCAAGTGACTACTAAAACCTGCAGGAATTTAAGGAATATAAGTGTTACTAACCGAAGAACAAAAAAAATATATACTCGATAAAAAGGATAAGCTATCTGCAAAAAAAATAGCAAAGCAGCTGGGAGTTGATGTAAAACTCGTTGACGAGTTTATTCATGCATCAAAGAAAAAAGCGCCTCGCTGGTTTTATGTGGTTCTCGTTTTAATTCCTATTGTTATTATTCTATTGCTGGAGATCACTCTTACTTTAATTAATTATGGCAGAGTTTACGATCAATGGATTCCAATGGGTGAAGATAAGCTCACTCTAAATCCTGAAATTGCTTACAGATATTTTTACACGACTGAAAACGTTCCATCGGCCGGACAAAATTATTTTGACACAATCAAGAAAGAAAATTCATACCGAATATTTGTTATGGGAGGAAGCAGTGCTGCCGGCTTCCCATACTCACCCAACGGTTCCTTTGCCAGGTATGTAAAGAAAAGGTTTGAAGTAATTTATCCGCATAAAAAGGTTGAAGTAGTTAACATTGCCATGTCGGCTATAAACTCCTACGCAATAAGGGATATGATTCCGGGCGTACTGGATCAAAGTCCGGACTTAATAATTATTTATGCGGGTCATAATGAATATTACGGTGCGCTTGGGGTGGGCTCTGTTGAAACTTTAGGTGACACACGCTTTCTGGTAAACACAGTTATCTGGCTTAACAGATTCAAAACATTTGAATTACTTAGGGCAGTAATTAATTCTATTACCGGGTTATTTTCCAGTCCCGTAAAAATTGAGGGAACATTAATGGCACGTATGTCTCAACGTCAATTAATTCCATTTAATTCAGAAAAGTACCTCTCGGGAATTGATCAGTTTAAAGAAAACCTGAGCGACATATTGGCAATGACAAAGAATGACAATGTCCCTGTAATTCTTGGAACATTAGTGTGTAATCTGAAAGATCAGCGACCATTTGAATCATATAGTAGTGATGAATATCCCGATGCAAATGATGTCTTCAACCTGGCTAAAATAGAATTAGATCAGAATAATATAGGAGCCGCAGATTCACTATTCAGACTAGCTAAGGATCTGGACGCCTTAAGATGGAGAGCACCTGAAGATGTTAACCGGACTATCGAAAAATTAGGTAGGGAATTTGAATATCCGGTTGTAAAATTAGATTCAGCATTAAACGCGAATAGTCTATACGGAGTGGCAGGCGATGACTTAGTTACCGATCATCTGCATCCTAATCTGCGCGGTTATCAAATAATGGGTAAAGAAATTTTTAATGCAGGTCTTAACTCAAAAATTTTTCCATTAGACTTAGTAAACGATCTTTCCTTTGAGATCCAGGATAGTATAACTTTAAGTCGCTACCAATTTACAAATCTTGATTCAACAATAGCACGATATCAAATTATAATTTTAAAAAGCGATTGGCCATATACAAATAGAAAAATTTCAGATGAAGAAAAGCTGGAAGCCTTAAACATACAAACGTTTTCAGATACATTAGCCTATTTGGTTGGAAAAAGCGAACTTTCATGGGAAGCGGCTCATCTGCAGCTTGCACAACAAAAGTTATCTCTTGGGAATATGGAATTATTCTACAAAGAAGTTGATGCTGTAATTGATGAATATCCATATGATCCATATCCCTATGAGTTTGCAGCGATGCAATTAATCAATTTAAAATATTTTGACAAGGCATATCCTTATCTTCAAGAACTTAATAAACTAAAGCAAAGTGCCTATTCAACAAAATGGCTTGGAATTATTGATTTACTGAATAATAAGGTAGATTCAGCTATTGGATATCTTTCGTCAAGTATGAATTTTAATGCTTCAGATGCACATGTTCTTTATAACCTGGCGGGTGCGTACTCAATTAAAAAAGATTATAGAACAGCATTGCAAATGGTTAACAGATGCTTGCAGCTCGAGCCGAATTACTCAATGGCAAAAAATCTCCGCCAGCAATTATTAAATGCGACCAATCCAAACATGTAAGGATCAATTAGTTTGGCACTATCCGAAAAGCAAAAAGAGTTTATAAAAAAGAACGTTAAATCACTCCCTGAAAAGCAAATTGCAAAACGTCTAAATGTTCCTGTAAAAGATGTAAAATTATTTATAAGAGAAATAAAACTTCCGGTGCCAAAGTGGTTTTATATTATTCTTTCTACCCTTCCGGTTCTTTTCTTTGTTCTGTTAGAGATCAGTTTAAGAATATTCGACTACGGGATGGACGACACATTTTGGGTGGATATTTCTCCTGAAATGCAGATACTGAATCCTGAGATCAGCAGACGGTATTTTTTCACTACCAAGAACGCACCATTTTCCGTTGAATCATTTGTATACAAAGAGAAAAAAGAGAAGGACTTTAGAGTTTTTGTCCTGGGCGCAAGTTCGGGTGCGGGATATCCTTATTTATCAACTGCTTCATTTAGCAAGTTTTTAAGGAAAAAACTTGAGATACTTTATCCTTACAACACAATTGAGGTTTCAAATTTTAGTATGGCGGCAATAAACTCTTACGCCGTCAGAGACTTATTACCTGATCTCCTAGAAAAAAAACCGGACCTGATTTTAATTTACCTGGGACATAATGAATATTATGGTGCTCTCGGTGTTGGCTCACTCGAATCTTTAGGCTCATCCCGGTTTATTGTAAATACTACATTGTGGCTTAACAAATTTAAATCGGTGGAACTGCTTAGAAACATGATTAATGGTATTGCTGTTTTATTTTCTTCTGATGAAATAACGACCGGCGGAACACTAATGGCACAAATGTCAAAAGATAAGCTGATCAAGTATAATTCTGATATTTACCGGAGTGGAATTGAGCAGTTCGAGGGAAATTTTCGTGACATACTTTCAATGTGCAAAAAGTCAAATGTTCCGGTTATTGCAAGCACATTAGCTTGTAATTTGAAGGATCAGGCACCTTTTGTTTCCTCAGAAGATTCACAATACCCGCCGGCAGAAGAGATATTTAGGGATGCGCAAAGTAATTTGAGCTCTGGAGAAACTGATTCTGCAAAATCACTCTTTATTTATGCAAAGGATCTAGATGTTTTAAGATTTCGCGCGCCCGAGGAAATTAATAGGATAATTACTCGATTGTGCTGTGAATTTGGTTACCCTGTAATTAAAAGTGATTCACTATTAAATTCTGTTAGCACTGATGGTATTACAGGTAATGATTTAATGACAGACCATCTGCATCCGAACGTGAAAGGTTACCAATTAATAGGGAATCTGTTTTTTTCTGAAAT
>WOR8_10006277_pt1 | contig 24931 bp, 25 predicted proteins | sample DeeMarSeWOR38_10_FD_19890 | JGI IMG/M metagenome (IMG submission 19890) | reverse complement strand
CTGATAACATCCTTGAAGGAGATCTTTTTATGAAAAAAGTGAATGGTCGTTATGAGCTTTATGGCAACCCCATCACACGCGCACAAACACGCGCGGCTGATCGCTGGAAGGCAATGTTGGCAAAGAAATTTGACTATGATCCGAATGAAAAATTTCACTTGAGCGTTCAGGATCATCCTTATGGCGGCGACATCTTTGGGTTGAAAGAAATCATCCGCAAAGGGGAAGGAACCCCGTTGGACATAGAAAATGATGTTGTCATTAGCACTATCCGCATGGGTTTTGGACATTATCGCATCGCGATGGCTGGGGTTTCTGCTTCAAAGGCGATGGGTTTCACGCCTTACTGGCTTGATCTGCTTGCTATCCCTGGTATCACGACTGATGTGATCAACTGGTGCAATACCAATTACAGCAAATTCTCCCGTATTTCACAGCGTTTCCCCTGGTTTGATAAATATGTTTGGGAGAGTTTGACCACGGGTGAACCCTCCCTGCCTGGATTAAACACGCTATATAATAACTGGATCGTTACCTGGCCCTGGCGTTTTACGAAGACTCAGGTTAAAGATTACAAGATGAGCGAATTGTTCGAAAACCTTTATGGCGCGCTCCCGAAAGAACAGCCCATTCTCACCTCTCACATGTGGAACGCGATGGGCGCAGTCGCGGGCGGTATGACGAACGTCGTCGATATGATGTTTGATAACTGGCCGATGGCTTTCCAACTTACTGAAGGGGCGAAACATGCTGTTCAGGGACCAGCTGGGTATTATGGCTTTCGTGTGATGCGTGGCTTTAATGATAAAGGCTCCATCATGAAGCCTGTCCCCGGTGATGCGCTCTTCTTTACAGGGCATCACGTTGACCATGAACTGGTCGAAAACATCGAAGCGGATTGTGAAGCACGTCTACAACGTGTAGATGCCAAAGAGCCTCGCCGGTTCCTCGTCACGATGGGTGGCGCGGGCGCACAGCGGGAACTCTTTAAAGCAATCATCGAGTACGCCATCCCACTCATCCAGCAGGATAAGGTTGCCCTTTTCGTCAATCTTGGTGATCACAAAGATAACTGGGATTGGCTGCAAGCCGAACTCGCCGACTATCAGGATTTGATTAGCACACATTTCAAATGGGAAAAAACACGAGATTTTGTTGACAGAATTCGCGAAAATCCTGCTCAAGGATTGCACGTCTTCCTCTTCGACAACACCTTCCACGCTGTGTATGCAACCAATTATCTTATGCGTGTGATGGATATTATGATCACCAAGCCCTCTGAATTGGCTTTTTATCCAATTCCAAAAATCTTTAATGCCCGTGTTGGTGGGCATGAGATGTGGGGTGCTATTCGCGGTGCAGAAATTGGTGATAGTACTGTCGAAACCCGCTCGATTCCACAAACTCTGCAAGCGATTGATCTGATGACCCAAGAGGATGATCTGCTGCGCATGTATTGCGAAATGATCGTCAAGAATAAGAGCATCGGACTTTATGACGGTGCTTATAAGTGTGTTGAACTCGCCACAGGTAGAAAATTCGTAAGAGCGCCGGAAGGAATCAAGATCGGATGACCAAAATAGCTTTTATTGGTGCCGGAAGTACAGTCTTCGCCAAGAACCTGATCGGTGATATTCTCCACTTTCCTGAATTGGCAGAGTCAACTATCAGCCTGCACGATATTGACCCTGAGCGGCTTGAGACAACTCGCATTGTCACGGAGCGGATCGCCAAGGCGTCGGGGGCCAATCCAACTATTGAAGCACACCTTGATCTTCGTGCTGCACTGGATGGGGCTAGGTATGCTATTGGGATGTTTCAAGTAGCCGGATATGAGCCCGGCACCGTGATCGATTTTGAAATTCCCAAGAAATATGGCTTGCGCCAAACCATTGCCGACACCCTCGGCATTGGCGGCATCATGCGCGGATTGCGTACCATCCCGGTTTATTTGGAAATGGCACGGGATATGGAAGAGCTTTGCCCGGATGTGACACTGCTGAATTATGTCAACCCGATGTCAATAATCACTTGGGCGCTCAATCGAGCGACAAAGATCAAAACCGTTGGCTTATGCCATTCCGTACAGGGAACTGCAAAGCAGATCGCCGATGATATCAATGTTCCCATTGATGAGATCAACTATCTCTGTGCTGGCATCAACCACATGGCCTTCTATCTCAAATTCGAGCGGAACGGCGTAGACATGTATCCTGAAATTCGAAAGGTTTTGGCTGAAGATCGCATCCCAGATTGGAATCGAGTTCGATACGAGATGTTCAAACGCTTGGGCTATTTCGTGACCGAATCTAGCGAGCATTTTGCCGAGTATGTCCCCTGGTTCATCAAACATGATCGGCCCGATCTGATCGAGAAATTTAACATTCCCCTCGATGAATATATCCGTCGCTGCAAAGTACAGATCGCCGGGTGGGAAGCCACCAAAGCCACAGTCGAGAATCCCGACGTGCCCGTTGACATCACGGTCATGAACAAGAAACTCAAGAATGCCGGTGCAACCGATTGGGAGCTGGAGTGGATGGCGAAGATGGTCACCACCTTTGACAATGTGGCGCAGTTGCACGAATATGGTGCTTATATCATCCACTCGCTTGAAACCGGTACGCCCCGCGTGATCTACGGCAATGTAATGAATGATGGGCTGATCGACAACCTACCACAGGATTGCTGTGTGGAAGTCCCTGTGCTAGTGGATAAAAGCGGCGTGCAACCTACACGAGTTGGCACACTTCCTCCGCATTTGGCTGCCCTGATGCAAACGAATATCAATGTACAGTCACTAACAGTAGAAGCAGCACTCACCGGTAAGCGGAATCATATATACCATGCTGCGATGTTAGATCCCCACACCGCAGCAGAATTGGACTTAGAGCAAATTTGGAATCTTGTGGACGATCTTATCGAAGCTCATGGGGATTGGTTGCCGAAATTTTTATAGCTTGGTAGAAACTCCACCATCCCATAGCACCGCACAAAATTACACATTTGTGATGGCATTAAGGTATTGTTTCCAAAATCCTTATTGCATTCCGAATGCGTACTAGAACCTTCTCGCGCCCGATGATCTCCATCGTCTCGAACACCGGCGGGCTGACCTGCTGCGCCGTCAGCGCATTGCGTAAAAAGCCGAAGACATGTCCGGCTTTCAGTCCCAGTTCGGTTGCCAGGTCGCGCAAGGGCTGGTTGGCTGTCTCCTCGCTGAAATTCGGCAGCGACTTGACCAGATTCTCAATGCGCCGCGCCATCTCAAGGGAGCTCTCGGCGGTCATGTTCTTGCCGATCAACGAATCCGGCTCAGGGCGCACCTCGCCCAGGAAGAAGAAGCCACCCATCGCAGGCGCATCGGTCAGCTTTGCCAGTCGTACCTGCAAGACAGCCGCCACCTGCCCCAACTTCCCTTCATCGCTCACATCAAATCCAGCCTCTTCAAAGAAAGGTTTGATGCGTGCCGCCAGGTCGGTCACCTCCAGCGCGCGGATATGGACCCCGTTGAAGTGATCCAGCTTGCTGTAGTTCAAGGCCGCAGGCGCGGGGTTCAGTTTCTCGATGCTGAACTTCTCGACCAACTCCTCCAGCGAGAATTCTTCCGTCTTATCATCATAGCTCCAGCCGATTAATGCGGCCCAGTTCACCACCGCTTCCGGCAGGTAGCCCATCTTCCCAAAATCGGCCAGGAAGATCGGTTTCCCCGATTCGCTCAACGCTTCCGAATCGCGCTTGCTCATCTTGCCTTTGCCATCCGGCTTCAGGAAGATCGACGGGTGGATCCAGACCGGCTGTTCCCAACCAAAAGCCTTGTAAATATGCCCGTGCAACGGGAAGGTCGGCAGCCACTCCGACGTGCGGATGGCATGCGTGATCTCCATCAAGTGGTCATCGACCACCACCGCCAGATGATAAACCGGCAACCCATCTGACTTGACCAGGATGTAATCGTCCAGCGTGGAGTTTTCGACTGTGATGTCACCCCGGATTGCATCAGTGACAGTGATCTTTGGTCTGCTTCCGCTAAACCAAGCTCCCTCGTCGGACAAATATCTCGATGCTGCTGGCGCGTCCCTTTGGCAGTTTCCCCGTCCTCATCTTTGGCAGCGCAGAAGCAGTAATAGGCATGACCACCCTCCACAAGCTGACGAGCATATTTGGCATAAATTTCACGGCGCTCCGTCTGGCGATAGGGAGCATTCTCCCCACCTTTATCTGGACCTTCGTCCCAGTCCAGCCCCAACCAGCGCAGTCCTTCCATCAGCTCTTCTTCCGCCCCTTCCACAAACCGCTTCTGGTCGGTATCTTCGATGCGCAAAATGAACGTACCGCCCGTCTGACGGGCCAGCAGGTAGTTGTACAGCGCGGTGCGTCCGCTGCCGAGGTGGGTGCGTCCCGTTGGCGAGGGCGCAAAACGCACCCGTACAGGTTTCGATGATTCAGTCATACTTCTCCAAACAAAGTAAATCAGTGCAACGCACTTCAAAAGTGCGTTGCACTGCGAAATTAGAAATCCAATGTTTTGTGGCGCAAAGCCACGCTTTCTACAAGTCCAATGCCCAGCATAAGGGAAGTGAGACCACTACCACCATAACTGATGAAAGGTAACGGCAAACCGGATACCGGCACGATATTCATGTTCACGCCAATGTTGACCGCACCCTGGAAAAAGATCAGGGTAGCGACTCCATACGCAATAACGGTACCAGACACATCACGAGCACGTTGCGCGGCACGCAGGCAACGCCAGATGATGAAGGCGAGAATAAGGATCACCATGATCCCGCCGATCATTCCAAACTCTTCCGAAATCGCCGAGAAGATAAAGTCGGTATGACGCACCTTCAAGAAGCGTAATTGAGTCTGCGTGCCCTGTCCATATCCTTTACCAAACAGGCCTCCTGAACCAATTGCAATCAGCGCTTGCTGCACATTATAGGTTGCACCAAATGTAGCATCTGGATCTGGAAGAATAAAGTTTGCAATCCGCTCTTGCTGATACGCTTGAAGGAAGGGTATACGAATACCAAAGAATGTCAGTCCTACAACCGTTCCCAGAGAAATGATTCCGGCTGCGCCAAAGGAAAGTAGATGCTTCAATTCCAGGCCATTTAGCCAAATCAACACAAACCAGATGACCGTGATCACCACGATATTACTCAGGTTCGGCTGTAACAAAATCCAAATAGCAAGCCCCCAGACCCAGGCAAGGCTGAAAGCAACCCAGCGCAAATCACGAGGGTTATTCTGGCTTTTCTCGAAATAGCGAGCCAGAATCAAAACAATGACGATCTTGGCAAATTCAGTTGGTTGCAAAAACAACACGCCAACGGAAAACCATCTGGCTGCCCCAAAGACTGCCTGCGCACTGAGGAAAAGCGCAAACAGCAGGATGCCCATTACGATGTACATTGGGATGTACAATGATATCCAATATCGATAATCGATCACTGCTACGATAAAGATTACAGCCAAGCCGGCAAGCGCAAAATAAATCTGGCGATTAATTAAAGGCTCTAATACTTCGTTCCCCGCAATTGCGGAACGAATCATGGTTGTCCCAAACGCAGTTGCAAGAACGATTGCGCCGAGAAGCCAAAAGTCAAAATATCGCCACGAAATGTCGCGTAGCATCTGGATTACCCACTACGTCGACGCGTAACACTCCTGATGGGAATATCAGCAACCAGGCGTTGTTCGCGCCCGTCGCGTTCCACACCAATTTGTACGGCATCAGGTTCGACATCGACATGCCGCGAGATGACCGCCAAAATATCATCTCGAAGTGCTTCTAATTCAGCTTGGGTTAAATCGGTGCGATCATGGATGAGAACCAATTGTAAGCGCTCTTTGGCACTCTTTGCACTGCGCTTCCGCCCGGTAACACGATCAAAGAAGCTGCCCATATTATTTCCTCCCCGCCATGCGCTGGATACGCGCCCACAAGCCCTGATCGTCTAAATCCATGAAAGGCACATCCTTTCCTTGCAGGCGCTGGGCGATGTTGCGGAACGCCTCTCCAGCCTTGCTCTTTGCATCCAAAGCGATCGGCGCGCCGCGGTTCGTGCCCACGACCACAGCTTCGTCTTCAGGAACGACACCTATTAAACGGATCGCCAACAAATCGATAACATCTTCCGCCGTAAGCATATCGTGGTTTTTAACCATGCTTGGATTTAGACGATTAATGATCAGTGACGGGTTCCCCTTCTCCTCCGCTTCAAGCAGACCAATGACCCTGTCTGCATCACGAACAGCCGATACTTCCGGGTTGGTAATCACCAGTACCTGATCAGCAGCCGCAATCGCGTATTTAAAGCCGCGCTCAATACCGGCAGGCGAATCAATCAATACCCAGTCTACTTCGCTACGCAGTTCGTCGCCCAGGCGGATCATGTCGGAGGGTGAAACAGCACTCTTATCCCGCGTTTGAGCCGCCGGAATCAAATATAGTTCAGGAAAGCGTTTGTCACGGATCATAGCCTGGCGCAAACGACAGCGTCCTTCGATCACATCTACAAGGTCATAGACAATGCGATTTTCCAAACCCATAACTACATCAAGGTTGCGAAGACCGATGTCACCATCTATACAGCAAACTTTAGCCCCACTGGAGGCCAATGCAACAGCGATATTGGCGACAGCGGTGGTCTTTCCCACTCCACCTTTGCCACTCGTAACAGTTACGATTTTTGCATTCATTGGTTCATCCTATAATCATTTTGGCTGCCATGGAATGGACTGCAGCTTTCCATCTTCGTTCAGGCTCGCAATTTCTGGGCGCGGTTCCTTCTGTGGTTTGAGATTTGCAGACACTTCTTCTGCAATGCGCAATTGCGTAGGGGAAAGGTCCAACGCACAAATATAAGCTGAAGTGTCTCCTTTCGCCCCGGCATGAATCATGCCACGCACCCGTCCCCAAACAAGCACATTGCCCTCGGCTAAAATCTCCGCACCAGGGTTTACATCCCCAAACACAACCACATGCCCGGGAAACTCAATTCGTGTGCCTGAGCGAAGAGTTTTGCTAAGAAAAAGGGCCATTTCATCGCTAAGTTCATCGACAGAAAATTGCCGACTTTCTTCCGGTCGAGGCTTTGAAATTCGCGTTGCCAAACCAAGTAGCTGTGCCGTTTTCTCGGTTGTAGGCGATTCGCTCATTACAGCCCAAAGGGTAATCCCCTGCTCAGAGAGCCTATCTCGCAATGAGACAAGGTCATTTACACGCAAAATTTGCGTGCCCACATCTAGGGCAATGCGTGCACCTTGAAAAAAAGATTCCTGCGCATGTATTTGTTCAAGCAAGGCTGTCTCCAGCGCAGCCCATTCTCCATCGCCAACTGTGATGAGCAGTCCATCTCGAAGACCTTTGATTTGAATGGGGAATAATTGCTCGTTCATGGCTACGCGAAAAAGACGAATTCGTCTCTCCTTGCGAAAGATTGCTGAATTATAGCATGAACTCCAAAGAGCAAATCAGATGCGCTTATCCGCCCCCGCTCTGCGCAATATCAATTGCCTTTAGCTCAAAATAGGCTTCCATCGTGCGAAAAACCATGGGACCTGCCACGCTGGCACCCTCACCACCGTTATAAGCAAATGCCATAATAATAATTTCCGGATCGTCGAATGGCGCATAGGCCAAAGTCCAGGAATGCGTAGGCCATTGTCCAAACTGACATCGATTTGCTTCCAACGCAACATCATCACAATATTCTGCTGTACCTGTTTTCCCAGCCACAGCAATCGGGAAATTGCCAAAAATCCTATTGAGTGTCCCGCGCGGATCGGTAACAGCCATACGCATACCTGTTTGAACAGCCCGTATACTGGAAGGTTGAATGGTCTTGAATTGACCAGTTTGGTCGCAATAGCCTTGATCACAACTATACCCCTCAATCATGGGATCAATTGTGGTATCCCATTTAATATTTGGAATAAATGGTGAAATTTGATGACTGCCTGGAACTGGCCGCTCTGTGATAGAAAAATCTTCCGGGTTAAACCACTGTTCAATAACTTTTCCCTCGCTGTCGGTTACTTCACGGACAATTGTAGGCTGCATCAGCTTGCCATCGTTCGCAATTGTCGCCCCTGACATCAAAACCTGAAGCGGCGTACCAAGCACATAGCCCTGCCCAACGGATGCTATATAAGTATCACCGGTTGACCAGTTCTCCCCCTGGTTGATACGCTTCCACTGTGGTGAAGGAATCAAACCATCTTGTTCGCCAATCAACTCGATGCCGGACGGCTGTCCGTAACCAATAGCCCGGGCATATTCACCAAGGCGCACTATGCCCAACCCTTCTTCAATCTCATCTTCATAACCACCACCCAATTTGTAAAAGCATACGTTGCTAGAAAAAGCAATACAACGATAAAAGTCAACAATCCCAAATCCGTCTGGATTGGTATCGTAAATCCAGTCCACGAACGGACGGGTATTGTTAGCGGTACAGGGATCATTTGGAGAAAATTTCTCGCACAGTTCCAATTGTCCAGGAGCGAAAATCTCTTGGCCTAACCTTACTACGCCTTCATTGATTGCGCCTGTTGCTGTCGATATTTTAAATACCGATCCTGGAGGATACTCTGCCTGAATTGCATTGTTGAGCAGTGGGCGGCGGGGATCCTGACTCAATTGTTCATAGTACAGTGCCGGAATAAAGCGTGACATGCGGTTATTTTCATAAGTTGGATATGTGACCATTGCCAGTACTTCCCCAGTTTTTGGGTGCATAGCAATGATTACGCCACTGGAAATACGAATACGGCCATAGTAATCATTCCAGGATTGAATTTCCGTTAGCAAAACTGCTTCAGCTGCAGCCTGCAATCGTGTGTCAATGGTTAATTTCAAATTGTTCCCCGGGACAGGCGCAATTGGGGCTTCCAAGTTGCGAAGTTCCTTTCCAGCCACATCTATTTGAACTGTACGTCGTCCAGGTGTACCTGTCAGGATTTCGTCCAGTGCAGCTTCCACGCCGGCATATCCAATCTTGTCCCGGTTGGGGATAAAGCCGCGGTCACGGTATTCCTCTTCCAGGGAGGCCGGAATCGGGCCTAAGAAACCGACCACGTTTGCTGTCAGCGAACCAGTTGGATAGTCCCGAATTGGATCAGTTTCGACAGATACTCCCGGCCAATCAACCGCCCGTTCCCGAACTATGCGAGCAATTTCTTCATCCACGTCACATTTAACTCTAACAGGACGATAAGGAGCCAGCGAATCGCCGAGTGCAACTAATTGCGCAATACCTGGACCAGGAACACATTCAGCGACTAATTTTGCTTCTTCTATTGTTCCTTGGGTTGCCGGAACATCAATCAATACCGATAAGTCTCGATAAATGTTTTGAATATCTGCGTCTGAATCTGGTAAATTCGCAGGCGTAATAACAACACTATAAGAGGCAATATTGCCAGCCAAAATATAATCATTACGATCATAAATAATCCCACGGGCAGGTGGAATAGAGTCAGTTGTTGTGTAATTTTCAACTGCCTGATCAAACCAACCAACCTCTTGAAGAACTTGCAAATTTATCAAACGAAAGAGCAATGATCCCATCACAAGCACAACTATGCCGTAAATCACCCACAGACGCCAAGGTTGCGTCTGGTATTGTGGAGAAGTTGTAGAACTCACTCAACCTCCTGCACAGGGCTAACCCACTGCGCCAGATCACGCACTATCGCGTAGACTGGCACAGCAAACAACAAATTAAGTAACATGCTTGGCAGAACGATCAGTCCAAGCGAATTGCCAATCGGTAATGGCGTTCCTAACAGATTCAATGCAAATAACACCAAAAAATCCATTGCCAAAGTTCCAATAAAGATTACACTGAACATCGCAAGCAAAGGTGCTTGCCAAACACGTTGCCTAAGAAGTTGGGCAAGTAATACCGTGAACAAATATCCAGACATTGCAACGGGCCAGGGCAACCCAGAAACAAAAGATATCAAAGCGCCACCCAAGATAGCCCACAACCACGCAGTTGCCGCATCTGCTTTTAATGCCAAGGCGGCTAACACTACTAACATCAAATCCGCGTAGCCTGCCAATAAGGTCATCTGGCTAATCACCGTCGATTGCACAATAACAACCAACGCAAGCAATGGAAATGCAATCAGATTCCGGATCATCTTCAGGGGGCTATAACTGGAACCAAAGGCTCAATATCAACGGGTCTAAAGTTCGTAATCACTAACACTATCTCAAGACGAGCGAAGTCCACAGCGGGCTGAATTGTGGCTTGCTGGAATAGCTCATAATCACGCTTTTGAATATTTAGCACCTGGCCAACAATCAGGTCAGGAGGGTAACCGCCACCCAGGCCAGACGTCAACACAACATCACCAGTCTCCACCGTTGCATCCTGAGAGATCATATCCAATGACAAGTCGCCTGTCACCGAACCAATTAGAACCGCATCAGTATCCGCATTCTGCAGGCGAATATTGATAGCCGAGGCAGGGTCAGTAATCAATTGAACACGAGCAGCATCAGCAATAACTGCGTCCACACGCCCAATTAAACCTTGATTGGTAACAACTGGCATACCACGTAAAACACCATCATTTGAGCCGCGATTAATAATAATGTAGTGGAGGAAAGGGCTTGGATCACGCCCAACAACTGCAGCCCCCTTATAAGTGCTTTCAGGACTCGCACGTGAAAAATCTACAAGCGCAGCCAGAATCTCAGCCTCACTCACTTTCTGCTGTAAATCAATTACCTGCCCTTGTAAACGTGAAACCTCGGCTTCAAGTTCAGCATTTCGTTGACGCAAAGCTGTAATATCACGCGGTGCCGCCAAAAAGTCTTGAATCGCTGAGTATCGTGTCGCAACCCAGGTTTGAATTGAAACCAAAGAACTCCCCAGTCCGCGAGATGCGGTTCCAAGATATCCCCCGAATGCCAAAGCCAGAACTCCCCCAACAATCAAAAAGACAATTGTCGTTTGGAGAGAACGACCAAATAAATCTTTCATTTCAGAACGCTATCAATACACATGCACATGACCAAAGCGTATCAGGCGTTATGGTGTGTACTCCCGCGCTCCAATCCAACCAGGTAACGGCTTAGGATATCAAAATCATCAAAAATCATTCCAGCCCCGCGCGCTACACACGTTAGAGGATCTTCTGCTACCCAAACGCGTAATTTCAATTCGTCCGAAAGGCGATCAGCCAGACCTTGCAACAATCCACCGCCACCTGCCAGACAAATACCGATATCCATCAAATCAGCAACAATTTCCGGTGGAATCTCATCTAAAGCGTCACGGATAGTATCTACAACTACCTGTACCGACCCAGATAGAGCTTCCCGCATTTCAACAGAGGACACTTCTATTGTCTCCGGCAAACCCGTTACCAGGTTGCGTCCGCGCACTTCCATTGTTTTCTCCGTTGGCAATGGAAAAGCAGAACCAATATTCCATTTGACTTGTTCTGCTACTCCTTGTCCAATCAGCAAATTGTACTTATTGCGCAGGTACTGGACAATATCTTCATCCATCTCATCACCTGCTACACGCAGGGACCGAGAAGCTACAACTCCGCTCATAGACATAACCGCTACTTCTGTCGTACCGCCACCAATATCAACAACCATACTGCCGCGAATTTCACCGACAGGCAAACCTGCCCCCAATGCTGCAGCAATCGGTTCCTCTAAAAGATATGCCTGACGCGCTCCAGCAGCCATGGTTGCATCATAGACAGCCCGCTTCTCTACCTCGGTCACACCTGTAGGAATGCCAATCACCACACGCGGGCGCGGCAACGGGACAACGCTTTGCTCATGAACCTTACCGATAAAATATTCCAACATAATCTGGGTAACATCAAACTCAGAGATCACGCCATCGCGCAAAGGACGAACCACCATAACATTGCTGGGCGTACGACCGACCATCTCTTTCGCTTCCAACCCAATTGCAAGCGGTTGGCGCAACTTCTTATCAATCGTCACCCAGGAAGGTTCGTTAATCACAATACCCTTGCCACGAACATTGACAAGGGTGTTAGCAGTACCTAAATCAATGGCAATATCCAGAGAGAACAGGCCTAAAAGCCAGTTTATGGGATTGAACGCCAATGGGGGCTCCTCAATGCATTTTCCTTACCTGAATTATTATACCATGTGCGGTTAATATGAAACTCTACTCGAAGATTGGGGTTACTACAAACGTCAAAACTATTCTAACTATCCCTCGGGAGGAGACATGTCTAAAATTGCAATCGTATCTGATAGTACAGCCTACATACCACCGGATTTGATCCAAAAACATAACCTGACGATCACACCCCAAGTGTTGATCTGGGGTGAAGAAACATTTCAGGATGGGGTTGATATTCAACCTGATGAGTTTTATTCCCGCCTCAGAACAGCCAAAGTGATGCCAACCACATCACAGGTTTCACCAGCAGCGATGAAATCCACCTTCGAAAGTCTTATCGAGAAAGATTTTGATGTGCTGGGAATCTTCCTCTCGGCTAAGCTTTCAGGAACCATCCAGTCTGCTGCTCAAGCCGTAGAAATGATGGAAAATGCTGGAGAGAAAGTGACATTTGTGGATTCAAACACGACTGCAATGGCAATGGGATTTCAGGTCTTGACAGTTGCTCGCGCTGTAGCGGACGGAGCTGGCCTGGACGAAGCGGTTGCACTCGCTAAAAAAGCTCGCGAACACACAGGAGTTTACTTCGCGGTAGACACACTCGAGTTCCTGCACCGTGGTGGGCGCATTGGCGGCGCGCAGCGTTTCCTGGGCACAGCATTGAATATGAAACCCGTGCTTGCAGTCCAAGATGGTCGCGTGGAAGCCGTTGAACGCATACGTACGAAGAAAAAGGCACTCGACCGAGTGCTTGAACTTGTCACGGAGCAAGCACAGGGCAAAACTCCAATTCGTCTGGCAACCCTGCACGCCAATGCAGCTGATGAAGCTCGTGAATTGCTAGACCGAGCGGCTGAAAAATTGAACCCGGTTGAAACCGTATTCTCAGAAGTCAGCCCTGTCATCGGCACACATGCCGGGCCCGGAACGATTGGTCTGGCTTATATGGCCGGGATGTAGCCTCTCACATTATTGCAATACCCCTTCCAATGCGGAAGGGGTATTTTTTTGCATCATTTCAGTGCGATCTGCATCTAATGAACATGAACCAAAAACAACTCCTAGAAAAAGCAAATGCTTCAGAAAAACCAATCATTGTAGATTTTTGGGCGCCCTGGTGTGCACCCTGTCGCATGACGAAGCCTGTGCTTGAAAAGTTGGCTAAGGAATATCAGGATGAAGTGGGTTTCTGGCCTATCAACTCAGATGAAAACCAGGATTTGTTGCAAGAGCTAAAGATTTATGGCATCCCTACAGTACTACTTATACAAAATGGAAAAATTGCGGGAAGATTTACCGGCGCACAACAAGAAAGCACTTACCGCCAAATGTTTGAATCGTTAGCAAGCGGACAGGCCCGCGGTTCTTTTCGCGCTTCAATCCTCGATCTGGTGGCTACTTGCGCTTGGACTGGTAATCCTTTTCACCGGAATTTATGACCGCTGCCCTATCTGGAAAGCAATAACCGGTTATATCAAAAATTTGAAAAAGACATCCTGAAGGGTGTTTTTTTGGTGGAGGGGGTATTATAATGCGGCAATGACGAACGGCACTCCCCTTGTAATCGGTATTGCGGGCGGCTCAGGCTCTGGAAAAACCACCGTCGCACAGGAGATATTGCAGCGCGTCGGCCCAGACCGGATTGCTTACATCCAGCACGATTCTTACTACAAAGACTTGACTGGCCTGCCACCCGCCCAACGTGCTGAAGTCAACTTCGATCACCCCAATTCCCTGGAAACCGGGTTGCTGATCGAGCATGTGGAACAATTGAAGCGCGGGCACACGATCGAAGTGCCGATTTACGACTTCTCCACTCACAGCCGCACCGACCAAACCTTCACAGTTACATCGCACGGCGTGATCGTTGTGGAAGGCATCCTTATCTTTGTGGAAGCAGCCCTACGGTCGCTGTTCGACGTGAAGCTGTTTGTTGATACGGATGCAGATATCCGCTTGATCCGACGCTTGCAGCGCGATATATCGGAACGTGGCCGAACGGTGGAGAATGTCATCAAACAATATCAGGCAACTGTCCGTCCAATGCACCTGGAGTTTGTCGAACCATCAAAGCGCTATGCCGATGTCATCATCCCGGAAGGCGGTTTCAACACTGCTGCCCTTGATATGGTCGTCGCACGGATCGAAACGCTGCTCGGTTGATAATCAAATTTATTAGGAGTTGAAATGGCTAACAAATGGAACACCCCTCCCGCAATGGAAATCGACCCCAAGAAAACGTACACCGCTCGCATGGAAACTGACAAAGGCGAAATGGTGATCGAATTATATGCGGCCAAAGTCCCAAAAACAGTGAACAACTTTATCTTCCTTTCCCGTCAGGGATTCTACGATGGCATCATCTTTCACCGCGTCATCGCAGATTTTATGGCGCAAGGTGGCGACCCGAGCGGCACAGGCACGGGCGGTCCTGGCTATAAATTCGAGGATGAGTTCGATCCCAGTCTGAAACATGATAAACCCGGTGTGCTCTCCATGGCAAATGCCGGGCCAAACACGAACGGCTCGCAGTTCTTCATCACGCATGTTCCCACCCCCTGGCTCGATAATAAACACAGCGTATTTGGCCTGGTTACCGAAGGCATGGACGTGCTGATGTCCATTCCACCGCGCGATCCGATGCAGCCGGAATATCCCGGCGTAAAAATTGTGAAAGTGACAATTGAAGAAAGCGCCTGAAAAAACACAAGCTGAAAAATCGTCAAAACGCTCCGGCGTTTTGACAAATATCCTGCGCGCTCTGGCATTGCTGGTAGTCATTGCCATCACGGTCTATATATACAGCATCCGCGAAAGCATCAAAGATTTTGCTGCTTACGGGTATCCGGGCATATTTCTCATTGCATTGATGGCTAACGCCACCGTTTTCTTGCCCGCGCCAGGGGTTGCTGTTGTCTTTGCCATGGGTAGCATCTTCAACCCATTGGGAGTAGCCCTGGCTGCCGGGACAGGCGGCACGATCGGTGAGCTTTCCGGCTATCTGGCCGGATTTAGCGGACAGGCGGTAGTCGAGCGCACGGACGTTTATGACCGTATCAATCCCTGGGTGCAAAAATATGGCGGCTGGGCAATTCTTGTGCTTTCAGCTATTCCCAACCCTTTCTTCGACGTAGCCGGCGTGGCAGCCGGCATAGCAAAAATGTCATTACGCAGATTTTTATTTTCCTGCTGGATTGGCCAAACGATTAAAATGGCCATGTTTGCATATGCAGGTTTGTATTCACTTGATTGGTTGATGAGCATAAAATAATCATGCAACGTTGGCTCCGATTCCATCGCGATCTTGGCCTGCAGCTTCTGGCCCTCTACTTACTACTCATCATTCCATTCTTAATTACATTGTGGGTTTTCGATTTTCTAATAGGCGAGCGCATCCGGAATGACGTGGCTGCTAACGACCTATCATTGGCGCGCGCGATTGCCCAGGAAACCGATCTTTCGCTCAGCAATGCAATGACAGCAGTCGAAGAGCTGACAAAATATCCTGGTGTGATCGATGCAGATGTACACGCCATGGAGGAGTTATTCGGTGTCATCCTGAACACACGCCCCGATGTCAATCTGGTGTACAGACTCGATGCAAAGGGTATCATGCTTTATCACTATCCAGCCGGGCCGGTTTCTACTCTGGGAACAGACTTTTCATTCCGAGATTACTACCAACGCGCACTAACATCAACGGAGCCGCTCATCTCCAAAGGACGCATCTCGCCGACAACTGAGCAAGCCGTTGCCACTGCCGTGATGCCAATTTGGTCAGAGGATGGACGCTTCCTTGGTTTAGTTGGGACAAATATCAAACTGGCCAGCTTGAGTAATACATTATCCGAGATCGTCTCCGAGCATCAAGCCACCGAAGGGCTACAACTCGCCATTCTGGATTCTAGCTCCCAGATCATTGCCTATCCCGACCCTGAGCTGCTTCTGCACCAAGCCAGCGATTTATTTCCTGATATTTATAAACAGGTTTTGGCTGGAAAGAGCGGCACTGTCACTATAGGGGCTCGCAACGATGAGGAGCGTTTGTATACTTATGCCCCTATCCCAGAAATTGGATGGGGCGTAATCATCAGCCGTCCAACCGCTTCCGCTTTTGCCACACAAATCTTTTTGAGACGCGTTGTCATCATTGCAACCGCGACGTTTGTTTTGATAGGCTTATTCTTCTGGATAACATTAACTTGGCGCGTGATCATCCCAATTGAACGACTGGCGCCTACCAGCGAAGCAATTGGTCTCAATAAGCCCATCCAGCCGGAAGATCGCGAAACTCTCGAAGCACAGGCAGAGCGTGGCGACCAAATTGGAGATTTGACCCGTTCCATTCTCAAGATGGAAGAACTGATTGCAGACCGCATGAAAGAGCAATCAACCCTGCTTGAAACCAGCACGGCTGTCGTTTCTTCTCTCGACCTGCAAATCGTCCTCGACCGCATCCTCGAGCAGGCAGGTCGTCTACTGGATGTGCGTATGAGCGCCATCATCGCGCTGGATGAACAAGGCGGTGTGTTTCGCATCCGCGCCAGCCGCGGTTTATCAAGCCAATTCGCCGAGCAGTTGACAATTCAGCCATCTGAGCCGAGTTCAGTCACCATGCGGGCGTTGCACGCGCGGGAACCCATCCAGGTCAGCGACACGGAAACGGATCCGTCTTATAAACCTCAACGTCCGCGCGCGCGCGCAGAAGGATACAGGGCAGTTCTCGCTGTGCCACTAAATACACAGTACGCCCCACCTTCAGCCCTGCTAGTTTTTTACCCGAAGCCTCACAAATTCTCTCACAACGAAATTCAGTTGCTCTCGAACTTTGCCAACCAGGCCACTATGGCAATCGAAAATGCCGTGTTATACGAGCGCAGCGATATGCGTTTGCAGGAACAGACTCGCCGCCTGGAAGCCCTGGTGCAATCCCTGCAAGATGGACTTATCCTAAGCAATCTTTCAGGCGCAGTCGTTTATGCGAACAGGCGGATTGGCGAACTCGCCGATCTGACCCCCGAAGAATTGTCCGGTGCGCCGATAGATCAGGTGCTCTCTCGAATCGTTGATAAGGCCTCAGAGCCCGAAAATATCCACGAAGATGTGTTCAATTTCCTTGAACACAAGAGCGATCACCGCGTAGAGTTAGCCCTTCTCGTTCTTGGACGCACCGTTCACGTGCGTCTCGATACCTTTGATGTAACAGACGTGCGCGGCGTCCCGATCGGGCGCGGTTTAATCCTACATGATATTTCTGCAGATCACGAACTGGACCGAATGAAATCCAGCCTGGTCTCAACCGTTTCGCATGAACTTCGTACACCATTAGCTGCCATTAAAGGATATGCAACCACTTTACTGGCTGACGATGTGGAATGGGATCAAGAATCACAACGGGAATTCCTATCTATTATCTCAGACGAATCGGACCGCCTGACAAGCCTGGTCAACAACCTGCTGGATTTATCTCGCATTGAAGCCGGCTCCCTCATGCTCTCGAGAGACAGATGCGATCTTGAAGAAATTATCCAACGGGCAGCCGGGCAAGCCCAATTGCAAACGGGAAACAAGCTCAAGGTCCAGATAGAGGCGAAACTGCCCCCACTGTTCGCAGATCGTCCACGATTGGAAACTGTCATCAGAAATCTGATTGAAAACTCCGTCAAGTATGCCGGTGAGAGCGCGACAATTCGAGTCGATGTCAATAAACAGGGAGAACAAATTGTTTTCCGCGTTAGCGACAACGGGCCTGGCATTCCATCAGACGAAAGTCAACGTATTTTCGAAAGTTTCTATCAGGTGAATGCTAGCCTGGAGCGCATTTCAAGCGGAGTGGGACTTGGGTTGGCTATTTGCCAGGGGTTGGTGCGCGCACATGGTGGCGAGATTTGGGTCGAGAAACAAAAACGGGGAGCCTGCATTGCTTTCTCGATCCCTTTTACTTCACAAGCAGGCAGTGTAAAACCTTATGATTCGATAAAGGCAGCTAAACAATGAACGATCCCGTAGTCTTGGTAGTTGATGACGAGAAATCCCTGCGCGATTTTGTACGCAAAAATTTAGAGATACGCGCCTATAAAGTGTTGACCGCCTCTAACGGTCTGGAAGCTTTGGCTATTTTCAACACCGAGAAAGTAGATTTGGTCATTCTCGATATTATGATGCCCCACCTGGATGGCCTGGAAACAACCCGGCGCATCCGCCAGACCTCGACCGTGCCTATTATCGTTCTGACTGCGCTTGGCGAGGAAGCCGATAAAGTACGCGCATTTGACTACGGGGCTGATGATTACCTGACCAAGCCATTTGGCGTTGGTGAATTGCTTGGACGTATTAAAGCTGTGCTGCGGCGCGCTCGTTGGTCAGAACCTAGCACGATGGATGAACGCATCGTCCGCGGGGAGATAACCGCAGATTTAGCGCGCCACGAGGTGACAGTACGCGATGAGGTCTTAGATCTCACCCCTACGGAATTCAACCTGCTGATTTATTTGATGAGACATACTGGGAAAGTGCTTCCCCACCGGGCGATCTTGCAGCATGTGTGGGGGCCAGAATATGGTGAAGAGGCTGAATATTTACGTGTGTATATTGGTAGATTGCGACAAAAGATTGAAGACGATCCTATAAAGCCAAAATACTTGTATACGGAACGCGGTGTGGGTTATCGGTTTGATAGCTGATGCTTTTTTACATTTTATTTACGACAATCCCCCCTCTTTTTAGCAATTTTTTGCAGTAAAGCAATACAATATTCATAGTTGCAGGTCTAAAAGACCGTGCTATGGGAATTGTTTGCTATACATTGCAACCTCCCAAATCATCCCAAATCCCCTAGTCCAAAGGAGGAGAACGTATGAAAGGCAAGATTGTAAAACTGCTTACCCTGTTGTTAGTGGCGAGCCTGTTCCTGGCAGCCTGTGGCGGTGGTGCCGCGGAAGAACCTATGGAAGAGCCCATGGAGGAACCTGCTGCTGAAGAGCCCATGGAGGAACCTGCGGAGGAACCCGCGGAAGAGCCTACCGCAGAAGAACCCATGATGGAAGAAGTCACCGTTACAATTGGCTTCACTTCTTCGCTTACCGGTGCTCAGGAAGTATCTTCCAAACGCCAGGTGAATGGCTTCAATCTATGGATGGAGCAGACCAATGAGGCTGGTGGCGTCACTTTGAGCGACGGCACCGTCGTCAAGTTTGCTGCCCAGACCTATGATGATGAATCCAATGCAGAACGCGTGCAGCAGTTGTACCAGACCCTGATTACCGAGGATAACGCTGACTTCTTGATCAGTCCCTATTCTTCAGGTTTGACCTCTGCCGCATCGATTGTTGCAGAACAGAATGGCAAGGTGATGATCACTGCTGGTGCGGCGGATGATGACGCTTACAAGACTGGTAACACCAGCCTGTTCCAGTTGTACACACCGGCCAGCCTGTACATGTCTAGCACGGTGGACATGCTCAAAGAACTGGATCCGGAAGCCAAGGTTGCGCTCGTACACGAGAGTGACAAATTCTCTACGACTGTTACAGAGGGCATCAAACCCTATCTGGAAGCCAACGGCTTTGAGATCGTACTGGAAGAAGGCTACGCCTCCGAAACGACTGACTTCGGCCCAATTGTCAACAAGATTGCTGGCTCAGGCGCAACCGTTTTATTGGGTGGTGGCCACTACAATGATGGGACCGCGCTGGCCCGTGCGCTCTTTGACCGAAACGTTGGTCTGAAGTTCGCCTACCTTCTGGTAGCTCCCGCCGACTCCAAGTTCCCTGAACTGGGTGATGCTGCCCTTGGAATTGCCACCTCCAGCCAATGGGAACTCGCTGCAACCCACACGGAGGCAGAAGCTGCCAATCTGGGTATGGATTGGTTCGGACCTACAGGCGAGGAGTTTGCCGCTGCTTATGAAGCTACCTACGGCGATCCGCCTACTTATCACGTCGCGGGCGGTTATACAGCTGGCCTGCTCCTGCAAAAGGCTATCATAGATGCTGATTCGGTCGATCCAGAAGCTGTCAAGGCTGCCTTGAACGCTATGAACCTGATGACTTTCTACGGTGGAATAGTATTCGACACATCTGAAGAAGCACATGGTTTGCAGATTGCCCACAAGATGGTAGTCGCTCAATGGCAGAAGAACGATGCCGGTGAACTCGAGCGCGTGATCATTGCACCCGCCGATGTCGCAACTGCTGACCCACTCTACCCGATTCCGGCTCCGTAACTGTCGGTTGCTTTCCTACATCCCCTCAGAGAAGTTTCTGAGGGGATGTAAGTCTTCGCTGTTAGGAATTTCACAGATAATCTTGAGAAGCCCGAAAATAAGAGGGGCATACGCCCCCCTTATTTTCGGTGTCATCTTGCGAACTGTGTGATTAAAACTATCCAAAAACTGGGAGTAGATATGCAACAATTCAACCTGCTTCTGACATCCCTGCCTGACGGCATTTTGCTTGGTTTTGTGTATGGTGTGGCAGCCATGGGATTGACATTGATCTGGGGCGTGATGAACGTGATCAACCTGTCACATGGACCAATCATCGCATTGGGAATGTTCGGAACTTTTATCCTTTTCATCAACATGGGCATCAATCCATACGTTGGACTGCTATTTATTGCTATTCTCGGATTGCTGCTGGGTGTTTTAATCTATTTTGTCGCCGTGCATAGAGTGATCAATGCCCCTCATCTTTCCTCTCTGCTTGCGACGTTTTCAGTAAATATGATCATTATTGGTATCGGTACGGCTATTTTCACTACTTCACCATACAATGTGGATTTCAGTTTAGGTGGCTTCAAACTTGGCTCAACAACGATACTCGGAACACGTTTGGTCGCAGCTTTGATCGCGATACTGGTCACTGGTGGACTTTATTTATTCCTATACAGGACGCGTCCAGGAAAATTCATCCGCGCGGTGACCAACAACCGCGCAGCCGCGGAACTGATGGGGGTCCCTTCTACTCGAATACTGGCGCTCAGCTTCGGACTCGGAACCATGCTCGCTGCCGTTTCGGGGGCTTTGATCGCTACCTTTTTCCCCTTCAACATCCTTTCTGGCGGAAGTTATGAACTAAAAAGTTTTGTTATCGGCGTTCTAGGAGGTCTGGGGAATCCGATTGGCGCCCTGTTAGGTGGACTGATCCTTGGAATCCTCGAAGGCATCATCCCAGCCTTTCTGGAGACCTCCTGGGTACCGGTCATCGAATTTGCTCTGTTTGTTGTGATCCTGCTGGTGCGGCCAACAGGCCTGTTTGGAGCAAAACAATGAAAAATTTACGAAACCATCTTGGGCTACTCTTGCCGATATTGGTCGTAGCTGCCATGACGTTATGGCCTGTCATTACTGACAGTATTGCAAACCGTGAAAACTCATTCACGATTTTGAAAGCCATTGCGCTCGCATCCAGTTTGAATATCCTGCTTGGATACACCGGATACGTCAGTTTTGGACATATTGTATTTTATGGTTTTGGAGGCTACTTTGGCCTATACGTTGTCAACGAACTAGGCTGGTCCATCTGGGCTGGCATCCTGATCGGTGGTATTGCATCTGGCCTTTTGGCATTTCTTTTAGGCAAGGCTATCCTCCGCCTTCGTGGAGCGTACTTTGCCCTGGCAACCATTGGTATCAACGAGGCCATGCGAGCTTTTATCAACAATCTCGATCTGTTTGGCGGTCCTATCGGCATGGTGCTAAATTTCTCTGTTTACAAAGAGTATGGCGGCGCAGCCCAGGCTTCCAGCTTATCGTTTTACATTATGGCCGGGTTGACTTTCGCAGCGCTTGTCATTAGTCATCTCGTGCGAACCTCAAAGTTTGGATTGGGTCTACAAGCTGTCCGTGAAAACGAAGACGCTGCCGAAGTGATGGGCGTAATCGCCCCGGATGCTAAAACCTGGGCCTATGTACTCTCAGCGATTATCCCAGGTATGGTCGGCGTGCTCTTCTTCTTTAAAAATGGTCATATTGAACCGCCTGTTGCATTTCCACTTCATTCATCCATTGAATTGTTGGTTATGGTAATGCTTGGTGGACAGGGCACGGTGCTTGGTCCAATCCTGGGCGCGTTCGCTTACCAGGGCATGCGCGGGTATCTTGTAACAAGTGATATTTTCAAAGATATTCAACTGTCCGTTTCAGGCGTCCTGCTCCTGCTTATCGTACTGTTCATTCCCGCCGGCGCTGTCGGCTGGTTCCGTCAGCGCATCCCGGCGCTCAGGAGGGTACTGGCATGACCATCTTACTTTCTGTGCAAGGGGTAACCAAACGCTTTGGTGGCTTGCAAGCCCTGACAGATGTGACCTTCGATCTTCCTGAAGGCCAAATCCTCGGTTTGATCGGGCCGAACGGTGCAGGGAAGACCACCCTGTTCAACGCGGTCAACGGCGTTTATCCCCCTGAAGAAGGACGCATCATTTTCCGCGACAAAGATGTTACCACCATGAAAACCTACTACCATGCCCGCATGGGAATGGCGCGCACCCACCAGATTGTTCAGCCTCTGAACGAGTTGACGGTTCGGGAAAACGTGATGGTTGGCGCTTGCTTCGGGCGCGAAAATCAAAGCCTGGGGCATGCTGCTGATATTGCAGAAGAAGTGCTGGAATTTGTTGGGTTGGCAAAGCGTGCCGATCAAATGGCTGTCAGCTTGAATGTCGCGCAAAAGAAGCGCCTGGAAATGGCTCGGGCGCTGGCATCTCGTCCATTTCTGCTATTGCTCGACGAGGTACTGGCCGGTCTCAATCCCTCAGAGATTGGGAACATGGTAGAAACCGTGAAGAAAATTCGCGAGCGCGGTATCACCATCATCATGATCGAGCATGTGATGAAAGCGGTCATGAATGTGTCCGACCGCATCATTGTGCTGGACTATGGCGAACAGATCGCTGAAGGCACGCCGGAAGAAATCTCTTCCAACGAAAAAGTCATCGAGGCCTATCTTGGCGATCCCAAACTGGCTGAAAAACTATTGGCGGAGGATTAGACATGGCAATCTTAGAAATCAACAACGTCACCTCCGGCTATGGAGAAGTACAAATCCTGTGGGGTTCCAGTCTGAAATTGGAAGAGGGCAAACTGACCTGTCTGGTAGGTGGCAATGGAGTTGGTAAGACCACTTTGCTACGCACAGTGATGGGTTTGCTGAAACCTTGGGAAGGCTCGATTTCTTTCTTGGGGCAGGATGTGAGCCGCGTGCCTGCTTATACCAAAGTCGAGATGGGATTGGTGATGGTTCCCGAAGGGCGCCAACTGTTCACAGACATGAGCGTTTACGAGAACTTGGAAATGGGTGCTTCCAACAAACGCGCTACCCCAAAATTGAAAGAGAATCTTGAACGGGTGTACGAAATGTTCCCACGCCTTAAAGAGCGCGAGAACCAAAAAGCCGGTACGCTCAGTGGCGGCGAGCAGCAAATGCTGGCTGTGGCGCGCGGCATCATGGCCGACCCAACCGTCTTGATGATCGACGAACTTTCACTGGGCCTCGCCCCGGTGCTGATCCTGGGCCTGTTCGAAAGTCTGAAGGCGTTACGCGAACTGGGTATCACCATCTTGCTGGTTGAGCAAAATGTGCAAATGGCGCTCGCCATCAGCGATTACGGGTATGTGCTGGCGGAAGGCAAGGTTGAGCTTGAAGGTCCTGCCCGCGAACTGATCAAAAATGAACATGTGAGAGAGGCGTATCTGGGTTTATAATAGTGTCACAAAACACAATTGTCGATAAGAACGGAGGTTCGCATGCAAGTCGGTGAAAGAATGTCCCACCCGATAATTTCAGTCGCCCCGGACATGCCTGTCCATGATGCCCTCGATATGTTCAAGCGTGAGCGCATCCGCCGGGCGCCGGTTGTTAAAAACGGCAAGCTGGTCGGAATCGTCTCCTCCCACGACCTGCTCAATGCCTCGCCCTCTATGGCAACCAGCTTGAGCATTTGGGAAATGAATTACCTGCTCAGCAAGGTCACAGTTTCGGATGTGATGACCAAGGATGTGCTGACCGTTGATGAAGATACTCCCATCGAGGAGGCCGCTCGTATCATGGCCGACAACAAGATCGGCGGTGTCCCCGTCATGCGTGATAATCATGTCGTCGGCATCATCACAGAAACCGATCTGTTCAAGATCTTTCTGGAATTCATGGGCGCGCGAGAAAGGGGTGTGCGCATCACGGCCCTGCTGGATGAAAAACCTGGGCAGCTTGCCAAAATTACTAAGGCCATCTCAGAAGCTGGCGGCAACTTTATCGCCTTTGGCCAATTCTATGGTGAAGATCCTACGAATCGAATTGTCACCTTCAAGGTAAAAAATCTTAAGAAAGATGAAGCCAAAAAGGCAATCTACGATATCGCCAAAGAAGTCTGGGACGTTCGAGAAATATAAGCTTTTGCACGATGATAAAAGCGGTCTCGCGCGAGACCGCTTTTTTTTATTTCTTTCGCGAAACCAACTTCCGCATTTCATCAACTTCAGCTTTGGTCAGATAACGCCACTGACGGGGCTTCAAGTTGCCCAGTCGCAATGTGCCGATCCGCGTCCTCAAAATGCGTACCACTGGCAGCCCCAGCAGGAATCCAATCTCGCGTATCTGACGTTTTCTCCCCTCCCCCATAATGACCTGCACCCAGGCACCCTTCCCAGACGTGGAGGAAAAACGCCCCTGCGCCGGAGCCGTGCGATGTCCATCTTCCAACCCCACCCCACGTGACCAGGCCTGTAATTGCTTATCATCTGGGCGGCGGGCCAGGAGCACCTTATATTCTTTTTCATGCCCAAACCGTGGATGTGT
>WOR8_10001349_pt1 | contig 24946 bp, 24 predicted proteins | sample DeeMarSeWOR38_10_FD_19890 | JGI IMG/M metagenome (IMG submission 19890) | reverse complement strand
TACTTTACAGTGCCATATTTCACCTTTAGATATATTTCCAGCGCCGATAACAATAGAATTATTCAAATATCCTTGTAATATTCCATTTTTATACCAAATTATCAATGATTCCTGTTCGTCATCGTTATCTAAATCAAAATAATCATAATTCAATGTTAAATCATTACTGGTGAAAGGATTACTTGGAATTATCGATATATTTTCCGAGGTAGGAGCTGTATTTTCAATTAAAACCGAAGATGAGGTTTTAAGTACCCCATAGAGGAATCCATCTGATGGTCGAATATCAAATTTCCATGATTCACCTTTTTTTGTAGCTGTAGATGGGAGAACTGTCTGATTATCGAATGTTTGATTATGGATTCCATTCTTATACCATCGAATTATTGAATTATATTCTAAATCATCATCTGTGTCAGTAAAAATGTAATTTGCGGTTAAAGAATTGTTTGTCTTTGGAGAAATAGGGGTAATCACTAAATTCGATGCAATAGGAGCTGTATTATTTATTACAACACTAGCTGCGGCTACCCAATTAGAATAATTCACCCCATCATGAACTCTTATCTGAAAATACCATTCCTGTCCCTTTAGTGTTAAATCCGAACCAATTGTTAATGAATCATTCAGGAGAGGAACTAATTGACTGTTATTAAACCAGCGAATTTCTCGTGCACCAGCGTTTTCGCTATCTTCATCATAATCTGTAAAAAGATAACTCGCTATTAATTCTGATGACGTAACAGGATTTGAGGGAGTTATAAAATGATTTGAAACTCTTGGTGGAGTATTACGAACAATAATCTGCTTACTCCACTGTAAATCGCCAAAAAGAGAGCCATCACTTGGTTTAATTGATACATTCCATATATCACCTTTTATTAAAGCTGAGCTTGGTACAACTGTTGACTCATTATGGATTCCTTCCAACACTCCATTTCTATACCATCGTATTTCTGTTCCTAATTCTGAATCATTATCTTCATCGATATAATCATAGCTCAAATTTAACGTATCATTGCTGCATAATGGATCGGGAGAAAGCGTAATATTGGAAACAGATGGAGGGGAGTTACTGATCCATGTATGAAGTAAGGCAACATCGATACTATATGTATCTTGATCTCCATCATTAGATTCAATTGTTCCTTTGAATCTAATTGTGAAAGTAGCGCTTGTTAAATAACTAGAAACACTTACATTATTCCATTGATTAGCTTGTAATGGATTGATAATAGTTGCCCATGAAGTACCAGTCCAGGTATCAACACGTAAATTTTCAGACCCAAGATTTCCTGTATAGATCGCTAGTTCTTTATTTTCTGTTGTATAGTTCGCAGATGTCCACTGTTCTTCTAAATCGATTGCATAATTATCTGTATTATATGATACACGAAGAAGTGCAGCATCGCAGATTTGCCCACCATGTCTATTTCCCTTAGAATCTTCAACTTCTAAATAGATTTTTGCATTATTTATTTTATCCCAAGTATTAAGATCAGAAGTGACATCTCTTTCTATCCATGTGAGAGTTCCTATATTTTTAAAACTAATTTCCTGATTCCAAGTAGTCCCGTCCCATAAATAAACATAAAAGAAATATTGACTTGGTTGTATAGTTCCAGCTGCGCCATATACCCGCAATTTTACTGTATTGATCGTAGATGTGATTGATATATTTTCAAACTCAAATTCTCCTGTTAAATCACCATCATTTGATCCAATGTCATTTTGGACACCATAAACATAATTATCATCGTCAGTTTCATCCAAATAAGGAGAAGTACCGTTTTTTGCCCAATTATCTTGCCAATTCGTCCATGCATTTATTTTCAGATCAGTTTCTTCTTGCTGTAACGAATTAGACTCTGTTAATTCATCATAGATTCCATCTGGCCCTCCTTGTTGTGAATTGAAATTTGAATGGGTGCCTTTATCGGCGGACCCATCGACATTAGAAAAAATATTGTCAACAATATCTTCAGTGGATTCATATTGAAGTTTTGAGTTTATGGAGATATTATGTAAATCTTGGTTGGTCGTAGTTGCATTTAAATCATTATTCTGTCTTGAAGAGAATGCTAGAATATTTTTTAGATTTGTTTGAGAATTTTTTATTATAATACCTGAAAATCCCCGTAGATAAGGTACATATTTAGTTTCTAGATGTTCTTCATCAAGATTTGGTATAAGTATTATAGAAGAGCTTATATTGAGAAATATTAGATTAATAATGATGAATAAAGAAAAACAGCTGTTTTTCAAAAATAAAAACTCCCAGATCTCTTCTAATGTTTAATCTAGCTAGCTAATCTGAATAAATCATTTTTGGGTTTTGTTACTTATGATTACATTATATATAAAATTTGTTGAATAAAAATGATAGATATAACAAAATCATTCTTGCGTGTTGAAATAATAACGTATCGCATGCAGCTTCTTATATTTGAAAATAAATTAAATTATTCTCTAATTTTTGCTTTACCTGCTCTTTATAGGGAGTTTTTATATACATAAGAGTATGAAAAAAGATGGTTTTGAATTTCTTTCAGTGAAGAACTGACTTCTATTAAATTTGGTCACAAGTTTCGAACATCACACTTTCCTATCTTTATCTACGATCTTAATAGGATCGTATTTTAATGAAATAACAATTAGTATTGATACTTTTTCACCTTTAGATTTGGGATTGTAGGTAAGTTTTTTTCTGTAGTATGAAGCACAAGTCTTTCATTTAATGCATATGCAATTGCTAGACAATCAAAGTATGAAAGTACCATTCTATATTGACATTTTAATCCTCCAGCTTTTAGGATAATGTCATTAGTTAATGGTACTAATTTTAATGGATAATTTTTGTGTAAAGCACTTAGACTAGATTCAGCAAACAGTTGTCCATTGGCTATGCAAAGGTGCATAAAAACTTCAACTAAAATCGGAGAAATGACATAAGCTTCAGTTTTTTGGTGCTTAATATTGTTCATGAGGGTTGTTATTTCCTTTGGTTCATCCTTAGTAAAGTGAAGTGTAATCGGTCCAGTATCTAAACAGATTTTTGAAGTCATTATTCTTCTAACTCCAATTCTTCTTCTCTTGATCCTTTTAGAATTTCAAGCATTTTTTTTGTTGTAATAGATCGATTTTGAAGACTTTTGATGCTCTCTATTGGAATGATTTTCAATATTCCTTCATCTTCTACTATTATCACTTGATCTCCGTCCCTGAGACTATATTTTTTTCTTAAACTAGCAGGAATGGTTATCATCCCACGATTGGTTAATTTAACTATTTTATCAAGTGTCAGCTCAATTCACTTAGTAAAAGGATAAATTGCTAAGTATTTAATATTTTCGCTAATTAAGATTTTTTTTTCTTCCTCCAGAAAGAATAAATCTTATTTTTTCTTCCATCTAACTTTGGAGATAAGTGTGTCATTTAACATAGATAAAATCCCCAAAATAGATTTATGCCTTTTACCAACACCAATCATTGCTTTAAATCGGCTTTCTAATTATCTGGGAGGGCCTCAAATATATATGAAAAGAGATGACCTTACAGGAGTTGCTTTTGGTGGAAACAAGAATCGGAAGCTGGAATATTTACTCGCAGATGCACTTCAACAGGGTGCGGATACAATCATAACAGAAGGTGCTGTTAATTCAAACCACTGTCTTCAAACAGCTGCTTGCGCATCAAAACTAGGACTTGACTGTGAACTTGTCTTATCAGGTCCAGAACCGTCAGAAATCACAGGTAACTTTTTATTATTCAAAATTCTTGAAGTACCGATTTATTTCGCTAGTAGCTCTTCAGAAAGGAAAAAAAGTATGAGGGAACGAGAGAAGAAGCTTATATCACAGGGTCAAAAACCATTTATAATTCCTACAGGTGGATCAAATGCACTTGGTGCTTTAGGTTACATTAACTGCATCATAGAGGTTCAAAAACAGGTTCAACAATCTAATACTCAATTTGATTATTTTGTTCATGCTGCTGGGAGTGGGGGAACTCAAGCGGGATTATTAATCGGAAAAGAATTGTTTTATCCCGAGACTAACATTATTTCTATTAATGTCGGAATAGATACACTATATTTAGAAACTGAAACATCTAAGATTCTGAAAGAATTCCAGTTAAAATTTAATATAAAACAAGATCTAACAAGAATTCCTGCCAAACTATTAACTGGGTATGAAGGACCTGGATATAGTTTACCAAGTAAAGAAATGATGGAAACGGTTAAGTTAGTAGCCCAAATGGAGGGGGTGTTTCTGGATCCTGTTTATAATGGTAAAGCCATGGTAGGCTTAATTGATATGATTAAATCTGGAAATTTCTCTGAAGATGAAAAAATTTTATTTCTTCATTCAGGCGGAGGGCCATCAATTTTTAATTATAACGAAGCCTTTACCAAACAGACTGCTTAAGTTAATTCGTATTTAGCCTTTGTATTTTTTAGGTTATTTTGTTTGTCTTACACACGAGTCTCCTTACGCTCCCATAATCCTAGATTTGAATTATATTTCTAAGGTCAAGAATTCTGTGAGGGTTTGATTTCTATACCTTTTTAAAATTAGATTAATTTATTATATAATAAGTGAAGTAAAGAAGGTATGTCTTTTGAGTTCTTCCTTTCGTGATAAATCAGAACAACCTCTCCTAATCTTAAAACCCAGATTCCTAACATTCATTGCCTTAATAAAATCACTAGGTATTGCAGTCTTTCTGGGATTATTTGGAGGGATTGGTGTGTTGATAGTAACCTTAATAGCGACTGGGCAACCGACTGTTGGGGGAACTGCTGATTCAAACACGTTGATGATGTTTATTGGAGGTGCTATTGGCTTTTTTCTATTAGGGGCGATTCTCTCCATTTGGTACCGTAAAACATCGAATGATCATATCGAATATCGTATTTTTTCCAATCGTATTGAATATTTTGAGGGGCTTTTTACCGTGGAGCAAAAAACTGTTAAATTTGTTGATGTTTCAGAGATTTATTTACGCAAAGGGGTATTACAGAAGCGCTATAACTTGGGATCAATTTTTTTAATGACAAAGGGTTTTATGCTGCCCATGATTGGAGGACGAGGAAGTCTCGGAGGTATGGTTCTCCGCGATATTGAAGATCCCGATGCAATTTATCAACAGCTCAAACAACTCAAGGACACTGAGAAAGCGTAACGCCTACTAGCTTGAGTAGGGGTCTCTAGATAACGATAATAGATTTCATTGCCCCTAAATTTATCCTAAGGATTATTTGATCTTAATATTGTAGAAATTCCTATTTAAGGCATGAGTCTTTAGAACTAGGAGTTTTTCAATTTGTGAATTAAGTCAATATACGCTTGCATGGCCATTTCTTGGGATATCCCTTTTCTGGAGGCCCATGCTTCATATTTATAGCGAGCTTTCAGATTCATACGGCTAGGCTTTTTTCCTGTCACATCTCCAAGGAGAGCTTGCTTATAAAGTCCATACATCTCGAGTAAGACTTCAGGGGGTTGATTTGATAGATTATTTGCCTGTTTGACAGCTTGGTCAAATTCTGTTTTAATTTTAGGATTCACTTCTTTAGACATATATTTTCCTTCCTTACATTCCTGGGAATGGTGGGGGTATTTGGAGACTTACTGGAATAGGGTATTTTGCAAATCGTTGTTGTTTCATCCCATAAATAATCTCTTCAGCTTTTGTTGGAGGAATTGTGAAGAGTAATTCATTGTCTTGAGTCGCTGCAAACACACGATCCCCATTTCCAGGGACCACAAGTTGATACTCATCCGTCTTAAATGTTCGGATTATTCCTGCCGTACAAGATGCCATTATGCCTGCCAATTCACTTTTTAATTTCTTTCCTTCTTTATACGTAGTACCCTGTAGTAATCGCATCATCTGAGCTGGATTTCCATAAACTAATATTACATCTGGTTCTATTTTTGTGCGTGTTAGAGGGGAGATGACTACTCCTCCATATTTCCCTGATTCCAATTTGTCTAGATGTTCAACTATTTTTTGAGCTCCATTTTCATCTGACGCATACCCTGCTATCTGAAAGAACTGAGCTAACTGAGAGTGTGTGATCGGAGAATTCCAGCCATAAGTCAGACTGGCTCCTGGGCATCCACTATCTGTTTCTGTTATTCCCATAGTCCAGCCATATTTACGACATAAAGTTAGTGCTTGACAAATCGCTATTTTCTCTTCTGGTCGCCTCGTTTTTTCAGGGAAATCCTCTTCATGATTGAAAAATTTTACTGCTAGTGGATAAGTTTGTAATCTGAGTATTTCTTCTATTTCTTTTCCGATATTCTTCCATTTCTCCATCTTTTTCTCACCATGGATTTTCCTTTTCGTTTTTTTAATCATTAAATAATTTATTAATTACTCTTTTTTAGATCAATATTAATCAATATTGGTTTCCTAGATACTCTATCTATCTCTTTTCAGTCAGGGGCCCGATGAGAACAAAATAACGGTCAAATGAGATTTATTAATTCTTTTAAGCTAGTAATGTGAATATTACATTTATTGGAAAGGCATGAAGACTCCTTTAACACATGAATAGTTCCTATTCCCATACTTGAAGCCAGTTCAACCTGCCATAGAGAATCGTCAATAAGAATTGCTTTTTTTGGATTAACAGTCATTTCTTGCAATATTTTTTTATAAAAAAAGATACTTGCTTTTGCTGTATTAATCAAATCTGGTCCATATAACTTTTGGAAACACTCTACTATGTCCATTCCTGTTAGATAACCATTAAGTTCCCATGAAACTTCTCCTGAAGCGGTACATAATTGAAATCCGTTATTATACAGATCCTTTATTGTTTCAACTACTCCTGGATAAGCTGCCTTTATTCGTAATGTAATCCATTCTCCCGCTCTTTTAGCTAGCATAAAGAGATTTTTTTCAGATGGAACAGCAATATTTACTATCTGAAACATATCTGTTACCCACTGAGCCAATTCCCTTTTCCAGTAGTTATTAAAATCCACTATAGGGTTTTTCATGATAATCTTGTTATATCTGTTTAATAAATTATCTAAAGCAAATTGATTTGCCTCTTTCCATTTTACTCTCGATCCCCCATATATTGGTATAAAATAATCCGCAATTAATTCTTTCCATTGATAACTTCGTGCATTATTATCGTTCATCACCCCTCCATCATCAATTAAAATTAAATCAGCTGATTGTAAATCTGTTCCTTTCATTTGTATCACTCCTTTTGTACTTATCCATCCTCTTTTTCTGATCAAAGCTAGATGATTAGATAAATTATTAATAAAAATATTATTCTGGGGTTTGCTGATGAAAAGATCATTGAGTTTCAAATCCTGAAGGGAATTAGAAAGGTTTGAAAATTTATAAGATGAATTGCCTAATTTCCAAAAAATAAACTTCAGGAGATAGATTGAAGGAAATTTGATATCTATAACTGTTTGTCTAGAAACATATGAAGCTCAGAAAGGGCCTCAGATTTTGAGGGTTCAGTTTCATTGAATACTTCATGTCGTGCCTCGTTTATTATTTTCAGGGATTTATCTTGTGCCCCTATTTTTTCATAAACTTCACTGGCTCCTAACATAAGAGTGTCATTTTCCCCTGATATTACCAAACATGGGATATTGATCCTTTCTAACTTAGAATGTGTTTTTTCTAATGCTTTGAAGAACTCATTGCCTAATCGAACGGTAGCTGATTTATAAACTAGTGGATCTTCCATATAGCCTTGTGCTACCGCTGTGTCTCTTGATAGGTCTTTCCCTTTTATTGAAGTACTTACTTTCAGTTTAGGAAATATTTTTGCCAGAATAGCTGATAGTTTGACTAGAATGCTTGGAACAGATCCACCTGGTCTCATTCCAGAAGCAGAAAGTATCAATCCATTAAAGGAATTTAAATTGTCAAATAATTCAGCGATTGTACTTCCTAACGAATGCCCAAGCAAAAACTTTGGTTTTTCTGGGTAATCTTCTTGAATTATTTTACTGATAAGCTGCTGATCCTTAATATACTCATCAAATTTATTTACAAACATTCTTGGGCCTTCACTTTTCCCATGTCCTCTTAAATCGCAAGCATAAATAATATAACCAGCAGGAACAAGAGTATTAATCACATTAGTATATCGGTTTGAATGTTCCCCGAGTCCATGAATAATCTGAATAATACCTTTTGGTTCCTCTTTTGGCTTCCAAACTTGCAAATAAAGCTTTAAGCCATCCGAACTAGTAATATGACGTTCTTCGTGCTGCATTAAATTCGATCTCCTTGTTTTCCCTTAAAATAGTTCTTGTTATTTCTCTTTTACTCATAAAACATAAAGCTAAAATGAGTTTTAACCTAGTAGAAAGGATTCGAGATTAGATAATTATCCAAGAGAAATCCCTTTTTACTATTCTTGACTATATTTATAGGGTAACGGCTGAGATAATTACTATTCTTTGTGAAATAAGCAAAAATTTCTACTTGAATTAAATATTGGATAAATATATAGGAGATTGGTAAGTGTACGGGTTTCGTTCTATAATAGATCATTATATAGAATTATTTTTGACTTCTTTGGAAATTTTTTCCCTTCCAAATAATTGATTACATAATCGAGAATGGTCAGCTGCCCCATATAATACCATAATTCAGCTCGATCAGTTTCTCTCAATGCGTTGAATTTTATCTCACGTATTTTTTTCTTAGATTTCAGATCTTTTAATAATTCGCCCATTTTCACCAAATAACAACTCCTTAAGTTTATCATTCAAAAAAAAGGATCGCTTATCAGCTGAGAGTTGGAAAATCCGTATTATTCTTGTTTAATCATATTTTTATCGATAGGTAATCCTTCATATTCGGAAATAATTTGATATTTTATTAGTTAAAAGTCATATCATTTTTTAACTAAGCAATCTCCTCCTTTTTATATCCCAAAAAAAATATCTGATGAATTTTTATGCCTTTAATTAATCCATTAAACTCAACATCAAAAATTTTTTTTCAAGGTTTTTCTGCTAATTATTCAAAAAATTTATTGAGATTTCTACGAAAACCTAACCCAAATCTCTATGATAGTCTAACCATTATTTATTGGTATGTTGAGCTTATTAAATTAGGGAAAGATTGATTATGGATTATTCTCAAAAAACTTGTAGTTCAATACTGGATGTTATTGGAAATACACCTCTAGTCGAATTAAAAAGACTGGTAAAGAATATTAATGGAGTTTCTGGTCGAGTTCTGGCAAAACTTGAGTATTTGAACCCTGGATATTCGAAAAAAGATCGAATTGCATTACAAATGATTGAAGAAGCTGAAGCTACTGGAACTCTTAAACCTGGTCAAACAGTAATTGAACTAACAAGTGGTAATACTGGTACAGGCCTGGCTATAGTCTGTGCAATTAAAGGATATCCATTTATAGCTGTCATGAGCAAAGGAAACACCGAAGAAAGAGCTCGAATGATGAGAGCGTTTGGAGCTAAAGTAGTTTTAGTAGATCAAGCCCCAGGAGCAATTTCAGGACAAGTTTCAGGTGATTCATTAGCATTGGTGGAAGAGGTAACACAAAGGCTTACAACGAAATATAATGCCTTTAGAGCAGATCAATTCACCCTGGATAGTAATTGGCGTGCTCATTATTTGTATACTGGAAAAGAACTAATTAAACAGTCTAACGGTAATATAAATGCTTTTTGTGATTTCGTGGGGTCAGGGGGCAGTTTTTCTGGAATATATAAAGCGTTGAAAGAGTATAATACAAATATAAAGTGTTTTATTATAGAGCCTACAACTGTGGCAGTTCTAGCAGGTGAAAAAATTACTAATATTAACCATAAAATTCAAGGAGGAGGATATAATATGGTAGAGCTGAAGTATCTGGAAAATATAACCCCTGATGGTTTTCTTCAAGTATCTGATGAGGAAGCAATTATCATGAGTAGAAGATTAGCACAGGAAGAAGGAATATTTGCAGGGTTCTCTTCAGGAGCAAATGTTGCAGCAGCAATTGATTTACTAAAAAATGACTTTAAAGGCAAAACAATTGCTGTTTTATTACCTGATAGTGGATTAAAATACTTGACAACAGATTTATGGCTTTAAAACTTTTAACTGTTCATCATTAGAATTATTCCAGTAGATATGTAGAAGGTGATTAAATGAAAGAAACAGTAGTTAAAGCATTGGTTGATGGTTTGTATGGGAAAAATACCCATCTAAGTCCAAAAAAAGTCGTGGAGGGGCTAACTCCAACTAATGCTCGAATTAAACCAAATAATGGGAACCATTCATGTTGGGATTTAATACACCATGTAAAAATTTGGCAAAAAGCCATATTAAAGACAATTAGGGGAGAGGAAGTAAATTGGAATGATATCTCAAAGAATCATAATTGGCCAAACGCTACTTATTTATCTGACGATCAGAATTTTATTAATCTTGTTAAAATGTTCGAAGAGGGTCTTTTGGAAGCTGAAGAGCTTATTAAAACAACTGATCTTTATCAATCCATGCCTACGTGGGATGGAGCTCCCGTCATTCAGGCAGTAATTGTTCTCTTACAACATAATTCTTATCATTATGGGCAAATTGTAGCTGTCAGGAAATCTCTAGGAATTTGGTCTTAAGAGGTCCTATTATCCCGTTTTGCTAAATTTGAAGTTCATTTAGGACTTCTTACGTTTCTTAAGTCCTAAAAGACTAAGTATTGAAATAATAACAATGATAAACGACCACGTAGGACTTTTTTGCCTCGTAGTTGTCGTGGTAATAGTGTATGGGGATGTTGTCGTGGTTGAGGTGTCTACTGGCACAGTAGAAGATGTAGTGGTAGTTGGAATGACATTTTGGACAATAAAAGTGGCATCAGAAACAGCTTCGATTTCTAATCCTTCCGAACATTTAGCTATAACCTTAATCAGATAATTATCGCCATCAGCGACACTTTTGGAATTCCATATGTAAGTAGGTAATATTAGATTATTTGCCAATTCAAACCAAGTGACGCCATTGTCATAGGAGAGATATAGAAAATAAGTTATAGAATGATTAAGTGAATCATCAACCTCAATCCAAATAATTGTAATACTTCCTGAAATGACTTCTCCACCATTAGGATATAATATTATCAAAGGTGAAAGTTGATGAGTTACTCGAGTCACACTAAATGTGTGGTCAGAAATATCAGTGATTGTCAAATTATCTGTACAAGTGGCAACTACCTTTATTAGATAATCTGTTCCTTCATCAATAGTTAGAGTATCCCAGAGATAAGAATTGGTATTTAAATTAGATACGAGTAAAATCCAAGTAGATCCATTATTCGCTGAATAGTAAAGGGCGTATAGTACCAAATGGTTCCAAGAGTCTGTGGCATTAACCCACTGAATAGTAATCTCACCCGTTAGGCTTTCTCCACCATTAGGATAGATAATATGGGGTATTGATAATGCATGCTTCAGATTTTCTACTTTAAAGGGATTATTAGAATAATCACTTATACTCAATCCCTCTGAGCAATTAGCTATAACCTGAATGAGATATTCTGAGCCATCAGCCACTGTATTGGTATCCCAAGTATAACTTGTTACAGTTAAATTGGTTTGTAGTAAATTCCATGATGACCCATTGTCAGATGAATAATAAAGGGTATAAGTGATGTTGTGATCCCATGAATCATTAGCCATGATCCATTGAATTGTAATTATTCCAGACAGAATCTCTCCTCCATTGGGATGAACTAGAGTAGGTTTTGTTATTTTATGGACATATTGAAGATAGGGTACAGTCAACGGATAAAGATCTTGATTATTCGCTGATCCCCCAATAGCGTATGGTTGATCTACTATTCGATTTGAATCATTATCAGGAGTAGTCCAATCATTCCAATGATTATATAAGAAGATATTTTTTAAATTAGGATTTGTTTGATCATCAAATGCTTGAGGATTACCTATATAATTAAAGAGAAAATCATTTCGTTCTATATTGTTATTATTTGAATCGTAAAAATAAATACCTTCATAAGAAGAGTTCTCAATTCGATTCAACATTACAGTATTGTTATTCGACTGACCAAGAAGCATACCCCACCCCAAAGAACGAGAGATTATGTTTTGCGATAAATTGTTTTCATGAGATCCCCATATATAGAAACTGATATCTAGACCTTCAGAAACTAAATTATCATTAAATGTGTTATTATCAGAGTAAACTATGTAAATTCCATTTGAAACAGTACGGTAAATATTATTACTTTGAATTTGACTCATACGAGTATTATATAGATAGATTCCGTTAAAATCAGCATCAGTAATGGTATTATTAATAATTGACATTTTAGTACAAAACAAAACTTGTAAGGCGCTTGTAAGATTTGATAGATTTTGCTCTGAGACCTCAGTATCAGTACAATTAATTAATATTACTTGTCCTACATCTGATGGTACAACCCCTCCCTTTATATGTTGCCAAAAAATGAGTGGTCGATTATTAACCCAATTGTTGGCTACTTGGGTTTGTAAATGATCTTTTAGCGTTGTTCCTGCTATCATGAGGCCTAAAACAGCGATTTGATTATCAAGAATAGTGTTGTTAGGAGCAGTCATAAGAACGATATTCCTTGCACTAACATTCAGAGTATTATTAATCAGATAGTTGGAGTGTGAGTCTTCAATACGAATACCGTTATCACCAATAGTCCCAAGACGGTTGGATGTTATATTATTCCCATTACCACTGTATATGTAAATTCCTTTTCCCTGATCTTCGACAATATTTCCTGAAATTAGATTATCTGCTGAATACCAAAGGTTAATTCCATCCATTGAGGAATTAAAGAGATAATTATTAGTCAGTGTATTATTATGAGAATTTCCGAGATAAATTCCTCCATAATCATTATGAGTTATATTATTATAGGAAATATCAAGAAAATGAGAATTATCAACACTAAATGCTATATGATCATGGCCTATTATTCGATTATGGGTAAAATTACTATTATAACATGAATTTAGATCAATTGCATCTCCTTGTCCTACTAAGCCCTTACTTCGTTTGATTGTATTGTTAAAAACGACTGCATTGGTAACATTAGTAAAGACAAGCCCATATTTTCCACGATCCAGATAACAATCGGTTATTTTGAAATAAAGATTAGTATTTCGAATTTCGATTAAAGTTTCGGTAGAAGAACCTGTAATATTATAGTTATCAATCAGAAATGGATTGATTGGAGTACCATTTCCCGGAAAACCTAATGTGGTAAAATCAGAATTGTCATCAATAAAAATAGGGGCATGTACCTGATAGGAAAATGCAGGAAGATTGAAATTTCCATGCGTTAATGATGTTTCAGAAGCTGGAGAAAGATTCTGGGGTAACATGACTAAGTACAATGTTGAAAGTCCCCCATTTATCAATAAGAATAGGAGAATTATCTCATTCAGTTTTAAATTTTCCATTATCCTTTTACCTATTTTCATGGACCTTACCTTATCTTGTGGATTCGAACAATTTACTGTTTAACTGTGTTGATTTTCTTTATCATAAGCCACACACCTTTATAAAACTTTAATGAGGAATAAATCTTGAAAAATAACGATTTTCGGGACACAAAGAGTTAAAGAGAGCTCATGATTAATATTCGTGGAGTAAACAAGTTTGGGATATAACAAAGATTTAGTTCAGCGGATTCGTGAATTTCTAGAGAAAACCTCTGGGGTGAGTGAAAAGAAAATGTTTGGAGGGATTGCCTTTATGGTCAATGGTAATATGACGGTTGGAGTAATTAAAGACGAATTAATAGTTCGGGTTGGGAAGGAATACTATACCCAAGCTTTGAAGGAGGATTTTACTCGAGAGATGGATTTTACCGGTAAACCTCTTAAAGGAATAATCTTTGTAGAAGCAGAGGGTATTTCTGAGGATTCAGTTCTCCATTATTGGATCAATAAAGGTCTGAAGTTTACTCAAACTCTCCCTCATAAATAATGAATCGTTCTTAGATTTTCTACTTACGGTTAATTCCACATTAGCTAACAACATAGATCTAGAGGCATGATTCAAAAATGGTTTTTATTGTTCAATTGTCAGTTTTTAATGCTCACACTAATTCTTTTGCCTGTTGAGTATACTCTAAGGCTTCTTGTTCAGTTACTTCCTGTTTTTTCCTAGCCATTCGCGTAATCAGGACTTCAAGCTGTGCTAAATCTAATCTTTCAGTTAAAAAAACATTCCGTTCGAGGAGATATTCCTATTTTATTAGTTGTTTTCGGAATGATGCCTTTAGATACCATTGATTATTGGGACCTTCTGAGCAAGGTTTGCCACAATAAAAAAATAAATATTCATACCAGAAGTTATACTCTCCTCTCTAATTTAAGCCATTCTCATAGGTGACTTTTTAATGAGAGAATTGATCAATCGAGTATTTATTGGAGATAAATCAGATGCAAGGGTAAGTACATTACTCCTAAGTTATTTGATTCTCGATTCCACTAGATTAATTGCATTTACGATTTCTAGCATGTTTATTGTCTTATTTTTACTTGATTCTTTGACATCAACCCAAGTCGGGTTCTTATTTGCTCTGAGTTATTTTATTCTCACGATCATTGATTATCCAACAGGTGTTCTCGGGGATGTGGTTGGGCATCAACGAGTCTTAATCTTAGCTTATATTTTCCATATCATCTCTTTCATCCTGTTATTTCTCTCTGATTCATTTCTAGGTCTCCTCCTTTATAGCGGGATATCAGCTTTTGCTTCTTCGCAAGAAAGCGGTGCATTAGAAGCTTGGTTTGATAATAACTACAGGCATTTAATGAACACGAATGACCCTGAAAGAACGGTGTACAAGAGTTTTCAGGCACGGAAATCAATTTTAACTTATGCACTCTTTGGTTTCTCAATACTGTGTGGAGGACTCATTGCTCAAGTTTATTCTCGTAAATTCCTATTTTTTATTTCCCTTATATTTCTCATTCTTGTTCTCTTTTTGATTATAGTTTTAGTCAAAGATTTAATCAATAAGAAAGAGCAAATTACGGTCAGGGATTATTTTGGACAATTCTTTAATGGTATTAAAGTGTTAATATCTCATCATGGGGTTTTTTTGTTTTTTATGGGGTCAACAATCATCTGGGCGGCTAATAATAGCATTTGGGTAAATTTTTTGCTTTTTCGTATCTATGAGGGATATTCAGGGGGTCAGGATGATACAACCGCCTTATTACGTGCGATAATTTTTGCTTCAGGTGTTTTATGGCAGTTTCTCATTGTTAAATATATTACCCGCTTGAAACGTAATAGACTATGGATATTCATAACTACAAGTCTCTCCAATCCATTGTTTTTCCTCGCTATTTATGCATATTACCTTTGGTTCCCTCCTATTGAAGTTAGCTTGGTTTTCCTCCTTGGTCTTGTCTTGGTGTTTCAAATGCCTAGTATTTTTGAACCATTAGAATTTATTTTACGTGATCAATTGAACTTAGATCTTATTCCTGATTCATCACGAAATAGCTTTTATTCTCTTTTGCCTACAATAACAAATTTGATTGGTATCTTTGGAGCTTTAGCTGGAGGTTCTTTTCTTTCAAACTACGGTTTTGCTGAAACAATCCTTTTAACAGCATTAATTAGTGGAATTGGAGCATTTGTTGCGGGGGTTGGTCTATTTAGACTCCCTATAGGTCAAAATCAAGTGTTTCATCAGTAAGAAAGAGGAAAAAGATACTTATGATTCCAGATGTCTTTATTCCTCTTTTAGGGTTTAAATAGAACAGAGATATCTTAATTCAAGGATCCATTTTTTAGATCTTTTTAATCTTCATTTTTTAATTCCCACGATTGATTTTCATCATTTAAGTGATACGCATAGATATGTCTGAAGCCAGTGAAGGGCTTTTAAAATAGGAAACATTCATTTACCTCCCAATTACTACTAATTTAAATTATAATTTCCCATCCTCTACCATTGACTGACATTTCCTCATGGTAAAATTCAAAAAAATGTCACAGGTTTGCTTCCATCCTTTTTGGATCATCCATTCAGTTATTTCTTCTCCTTTTCGAAAATCAACCTTATTGAGTGTTTGACAATCAGTACTTCCGAATTTTACCAAAAATTCATTGAAAAGTTCATTAACAGCTTGAATAGCTTTTTCTCTCTCATTGTTATTTTGTTCTGGAATTCCTTGTTTTTTATACCCACATTTAAGACCAATTGCGATGCAACTCCCAATTAAAAGTCCACAGGTAGTATTACCTGATCCAATTGCTCCTAAATAACCAGCAGTAGCCCAAGAATTAGCCTCAATAGGTAAACCCCATAATTCCAATAATGCTTGAAGTGAGGCTTCCCCACATGTATATCGGTGCATTCTTTTATAAGCTTGTGTAAGAATATCATCAAAATTCATTTGTTTATCCATATTAAACCCATACTAGACTTCATTATAAAATTCAGAGATTATAGCTTCTAATAAATGATTTGATACTTTTTTTTTAAAATTCTTCAATGGCTTGTTTCCAATGAATCTTGGTACAATACTCTTATATTTAAAAACATAAGGTAATAGATAATATAATCCTCATATACTTTCTCTAAATACCATAAAACAGATGAGAGTGTGAAGATCAATGGTAATCAAAACCCAAATTACTGAGATGCTCGGGATCAAACATCCTATTGTTGCTGCACCAATGGCTCCTTTTTATACTACTAAGTTAACAGTAGCAGTTTCTGAAGCGGGAGGATTAGGTGTTCTTTCACAACCTGGTTTATTAGATAAAGCCATAGATCCTGTAACAGAACTGAAACAAAGTATGAACTACGTTGTTGAGCATACTGATAAACCTTTTGGATTTAACATCAGAACATCCCGGTTAGAACCTTTTGTGGATAGGTTATGTACGGAAATCCCACAATTCATTCTAGATAATTCTCAAATTCAAGAACAGTGTAGATACGTGGTAACTAGTGCTGGGTCAGCTGCTATCTTACCCCGATCTAAAACCTTTCAAAAATTAAGAAACACTTCAGAAATTAAGCTTTTTCACGTTGCACCAGCATTAGCTCTAGCTGAGAAGTGTATAAATGCTGGTGTGGATGGATTGGTAGTCACAGGGAGTGAAGGAGGGGGTCATCAATCTTATGAAAAAGTAAGTACCCTTGTGCTTCTTCAACAGGTACAACAAAATTTTCCATCGATGCCTAGAATTGCGTGCGGAGGATTTGGCACAGGAGGGGGTTTACTAGCTGCGTTGGCACTTGGAGCTGGAGCAATAGCTATGGGTTCTCGTTTCATCGCTTCCCATGAATGTGAATTTCATGAGACTTATAAAAATGTTGTACCGCCTGCCAATGCTCAAGATACTGTTTTGGTTACGGGGATTTTAGGGCCTATACGACTCTGGAAGAATGCTTATAGCTTACAACGTAGTTTAGTTGCTAATAAAGGAGAAAAATTAGCTCAAGAGGCTGCGATGAGTCTAGTAGAGTTGACTAAGGCAGCTCAGGCCTATGACCTTGCTTATCAGGGTAATGTAACTGATGGAGCGGTTCTTCTTGGCCAAAGTATAGGTCTGATTTATAGTATTGAAAGAGTATCTACTATTATTGACCAAATTATCACTGATGCTGAAAAGACTGCTAGTAATATTTTAAATTATATTAGCTAGATTTTCTAAAGAGTTTTTAAATGGGAATGGAATGAATATTGAATTAGGGAGGAAAAAAAATGAACATTGAAATTTGTACTGGAATTATACAAATCATAACATTTTTTTGATATTGGTATTCCAAGATCATCATGTTAAATAAGCAAAAAATGGAAGAAACATTTAGGGAAAAGGGATTTAGCGATTTTAAATGGATTGATCCTAAGCGGATTATTGTTTCTCAATGGGTACGTCTTAAATGTATGTTTGGATGCCCAGAATTCGGAAATAGTGCTGTTTGCCCTCCCAACACGCCATCAGTTTTGGATTGTGAGAAATTCTTTCAGGAATATAAAAATGTGGTAATTTTTCGATTTGAAAAGCAATTGGAAGATCCTGAAGCCCGTCACAAATGGTCAAAAGAAATAAATATGAAATTGTTAAATTTAGAAAAAGTTATATTCTTAGAGGGTTATGTTAAGGCTTTTCTTCTACCTATAGATAGTTGTTATCTTTGTGAGGAATGTACTAGCAATCTAAAAGACTGTAAAAATCCGAAACAGTCAAGGCCAACTCCAGAAGGAATGGCAGTAGATCTTTTTTCTACAGTTACGCAAGTTGGTTATCCAATTAAGGTTTTGAAGGATTATACAGAAATTATGAATCGTTATGCATTGCTGCTGATAGATTAATCTTATATCAAAAAGGTATTTCCCCATAATCAAAAAAATAGTAGTACGTTAAAGGGTAGAACTGATGAAAGTAATTTTAATAGATATAGATGATACACTAATTGATAGTTTAGAGAGAACTAAAGCTATTGCTGAATCTATCTTAGAATGTGAAATAAGCATGGATGATATGCTAAACTTGGATCTTGAACAAATTTTTTTCAAATATGCAGATGATAGCCAAAAATCTCACGCAAACGAACTTAGACAATTATTTCGAGATACTTTATTATGTAAAAACAAGAAAGGTATTGAGTTAATGACATTAAATAAACCCATTCTTGATGCAGCAAGTGTCTTAAAACAATGGTATAAGCAGTTTAGATTAATATATATAACTGGAAGGCTTGAAAGAGTCAGAGCACTGACGTTTTCTGAATTAAAGCGATTTGGATTTCCAATTCAAGATTCTAGACTATATATGATTGAAAGAGAAGATCAAGTCTTTAAAATTCCTTTTCCTGCCATACGAAAAGAACAATTATCACTTATTATGAATGATTTTGATTCTAAAACAGTGATTCGTATTGTAGATGATTTTCCGGGGTATTTTCCTTGTTATCAAGAATTCTCAATTCCAGAACGGTATGGTTATTGTTATAGGAATAGAAATCCCCAAGACTTCGTTAAGAATGGTGCTACAAGAGTATTTACGAAATGGAGTGAATTAATTTAACCATCCAAAAACAAATATATATCTGATAAGGTCTGATAGAACATTTCAGATCGTTTTTAAATTCTAGTTATTGCCTCTAGAGTCACCGTTAAAAACTAATAATATGACGTGATCCATCAAGAAATAGATGGTGGATAACGTGTCCAAAGTTTGTATGGTTATTATCATTTTATTCATCACAGTTAATCTTTATTCTGGATATGGGTTAACAACTGGAATAATCCAAGCTGATCAATGGAAGCTAAAAGAGCTTGCTAGAGTACAAACTGGAGGAGATGCCTATATGCTTAAAGTGGAGGGTGAATATTGTTATGTCAGCTGTGGATATTCAGGTTTTAGAATTTTTGATATTAGTAATCTCTCCAATCCAACCCAAGTTGCCTTTCTGCCACAAAGGAGTAATGGTTATGCCCATCAATTTATCTTAGAAAATGATATTGCGTATATTGGGAATGGGTATGGTGGAATTTGGATCATTAATTGTACTGATCCCGAGAATCCTTTTGTAATTACCGAATTTTCACATGATTATTCTTGGGATATTCAGCGGGTGGATGACATTATTTATACAGGTAATGGTCATATTAGTGCTCAAGAAAGTATTACTATCACCAACATCAGTGATGTGTCCAATCCAATTCATATTAAGACAATTTTAACGGAAGATGACATTCCTGATTTACAACAAGTTGGAAATAGGTTATATGCTGCGTGTGCAAGGAAAGGATTACTTATTTATGATATTAGTAATAGAACTGACTTGGTTCATTTAGGCACATATATTGATCCTGAAAATCCTAATATTCACCTGATCACTTTTGAGGTTTTTGGTAATTATACTTTTGCTTGCTATTATCAGTATGGAATACAAATATTAGATATTAGTAATCCTACTCAAATCACCAAGAAATCTGAATTACCTAACAGCAGTAGTAACTGCTATTCTATTCATATTATTGAAGATCTCGCTTATATTTCTGATATTTCAGGTGGGATTCAAATAATTAATATCAGTAATGTGACGAATCCTATCGAGCAATGGCGGTATCTTTATAATAATTGTGGGACGAATGATATTTTTAGGCGTGACAACATCTTATTTGTTGTAGATAGAAACATAGGATTATTGATCTTTCAGATTGGTGATGATTACACGACCCACACAACTCATACTACGACTCAAACAGTTCAGACTACAAATATTGAATTTTCTGGTTTGATAATCCTTTCTTTCAGTCTTTTATTGTTTAGAAAGCGTTTAAATATTAAATAACAACACTTAAGTTTTTTCTTTCACCACGAAATTTTAACGAAGGATATATCATCATTATTATTATTTTATTGTGAATAATAAGATTCAATACGGTAAATAACGACGTATAGAAGCTACTACTAATTCAAAATCATCGAAGTCAGCACTTCTAAAAGGTTTCGATTTAAGTTTTTCCTTATAGAGTTTTTCAAATTGTTTGACGAGGTATTGAGAGATGGCTTGAGTGATAAAATTTCTTTCTGTAACGATTAATACGCAGGAAACTTCACGTCCACTTGCCATTATAATATTTTTATCACCAAAAGATATCTGATCTATTCCCTTCTCACTCTTTATAGCTAATCTTAGTGAAATGTTTAATGCACTAAAGAATCCTCCAACTAATTGCCAATCCTGTAAACCATAATCATCTTCTTGGTAAATAAATGATCTTGAAAAAATGACAAGATCACTCTTATGATCTATAATTATTACAGCTTCAAGACTGGTTGGTGTTAGGAAAAATATTGCTGGTTCCTTTTTAATTATATAGACTAAATATATCCCTCCAATCAACATTGGAGTAAAGTACAAATATCCTGGAAGAGATAAGCTAAAGGCACTATCTATTATAATGAATACTAAGAATGAAATCATAATGATTGACAAAGTCAAGGAGGAGCGCATTGAGATAATAGTACTTATTTTATCCTTTGCGATTTTTGAAACATTATTCAATCGTTGAAGTGCACTAGAAACAATTAATACTGCGCTCAATGAAAAAAGAAAGAAACCAAGAAGGTTGAAATTAAATTTAATATACTCCGTTATTCGTAGGGTAAGAGTAACTCCATTAATCAAGGCTGATGCGGTATTAATGGTAGATACCAGAAATATCATTACTATTGAGGAATAATTATATTTAAAATCAGGTAAAAGAAAGGAAAAGCTAATTATGAGTATACATAGTTGAGCGAAGGTAAAACTGATCTGAAAAATGGTCTGGGATAATGGATTTAAACTATTGGGTGTATTTAAAAGTGCACATAACATCATTCCAGAAATAAAAAGTAATGAAATGAATGATGCAACAGTAAGAAGTTTTATTTCAACTATTGGGCTCTTTCTTGCGGCATTAAATAACATAATTGAAGTTATTAAGTAAGTAACAAAAATGAGGGATGCAATTAAGAATTCTGCAATTATCATTTCTTTTACAAACAAAGACAAATCAAAAAGGATCTTAATTAAGTTTTCCACGTTAATCTTATAATATTATTGACAAAAAATATTTAGATTATGATAAGATTAATCAATAAAATAGATTTCTAATCTTTTTTGCAGCAATTTTCTTTATAAATAATGTAGTTTTATTGAGGAGATATTATGAATCTAAATCTTGAGTTTTTAGAAAGAATGAGTAATGCATTTGGACCTTCGGGTCACGAACTAGAAGTAACGCGAATTGTGAAAGATTATGTCAAAAATTTTTCAGATGAAGTTTATAACGATAAAACAGGATCATTAATTTTTAAAATCGGTGATAAAGGTCCAAAAATAATGCTTGCTGGGCATGTTGATGAAATAGGCTTTATTGCAGTTGGTATAAATGAAAAAGGATATATCAGCTTCCATCAGATAGGTGGATGGTGGGATCAGTCTCTTTTAACCCAGAGAGTAGTTATTAAAACCAAAACGGGATTTTTACATCGTGGGATAATTGTAGCCCCACCTCCTCATGTATTAGATCCAGAGGAGCAGAAAAAGGTTCTTACTAAAGATAAAATGTTTATTGATGTCGGATGTAAGAATGATAAAGAGGTGAAGGAACTCGGAATTCAAATAGGAGATCCAATAGTTCCCGATTCAAAATTTGAGATGATCAAAAGAACCCAAATTCAAAAGAAGGATGGAAAAGAGATTAGAAAAGACGTGAATATTCTGATTGGAAAAGCATTTGATGATCGTATTGGTCTATTTATTGCAGCAGAAGTGTTAAGAAAAATAAAAGAAGAAAATATTGCCCATCCCAACCAATTATTTGGAGTAGCAACTGTACAAGAAGAAATAGGACTTCGAGGGGCTCAAACTTCTGCTCAAATGATTCAACCAGAAATTGGTTTTGCTCTTGAAGTTGATATTTCTGGAGATGTTCCTGATATTCCCAAGCTAAAAGCTCCTTCTGAAATGTCTAAAGGAGTATCAATTTTAGCTGGGGATGCTTCTATGATTCCCAATCCTCGATTACGTCATTTTGTTATCGATATTGCCAAGGAATTTAATATAGAATACCAAAACAGTGTAGTAATGGGTGGGGGTACTGATGCAGGAAGAATTCATTTAACTGGATCAGGATGTCCATCTCTTGTTCTTGGAGTACCTACACGGCATATTCATAGCCATAATGGAATTTTAGATCTTGGAGATGTCGAAAAAGCTGTTTCACTCCTTATTGAGGTAATTAAAAGACTTGATTTGGATACTGTGAATAGTTTTACAGAAATTTAAAGAGTTCTATAAAGAAATAAAGGTCCTAATTTCAGTATTTTACTATTTGAGGTAAGATCAAATATAAGAATTCGGAAATTATCACTTTTTAAGCATGGAACTGTATAATAGCTAATTAATAAATTATTAAAAGAAGAAAGCTCAGATTGATGAATTCTTTTGTGTCTATCTGAGCGAGTACTGAATTTTAAGTAATAAAAAGAAATAAGATTTCTAAATTTCAATATTTTCGATTCTACTCATCTTCTTCAGAGTCATCATAATCTTCACATTCTTCACAAATCGAATGACATTCACAACCTTTTCCATTTGGAAAACAGAAGCAGAATAGAGTACAACTCTTACAATTTGGGTAGAAATCGTGACAAATCCTTTCTCTTTTAGTCTGGTCTCGATATAAAATCCTATCTTGTCGAATTTGTCGACAATTACAATCATCAACTGTTAACATTTTGATCTCCTCAATACGAGATTCGGATTAGTTTAATGATAATCATGATATAAACTTTAGCTACAGGTGAATGTGCTATCAGCGGAGGTGTTAGCTGGTTCGTCTTTTTTTTACTTACAATAAACACTCACATTGTGAATATTTATTGGTTCTATGTGTTTTTTTACCTGTTTGATTAATAAATACATCTAAATAAATTGATGGTGAAAATATTTTTATCAGTATAGAAAGACTACAATGGTCATCTTAAATATGGAGGAGTAGTAATTGAGAAAAAATTGGCAAGATAAATTAGCTGATAACGAAAATTATCCTAAAATATTGAAGTTAGAAGAAAAATTTCCATGTTATCCGACTTTAAAGAAAATGGGGGTTAAAGCAGGAGATGATATAGTTTTAGTCAATCCAAGTCATGTGATTAGAGTGATGAAGTCTGTTCCTATAGGGAAACTTATCACAATAAGAGAAATTTGCATCAAATTAGCACAAGAGTTTAATGTTCAAGGGTGTTGTTCGTTAACTGTTGGCATATTCATAATGACTGCTGCAAATGCGGTTGACGAAGCTGCAAAGCAAGGAAGAGAATTATCCATCCCTTATTGGCGAACTTTAAAAGCAGAAGGTTTATTAAACGAGAAATTTCCAGGAGGGCTAGAATCCCATAAAACATTGCTTGAAAAAGAAGGTTTTAAAATCATCGCTAAAGGGAGGTATTATTTTGTTCAGGATTTTTCCAAGAATTTAATAGAATAACTTTCTATTTTTATTACTGGTCATGATTAATAAGCTATAATTCAGTAGAGAATTTCGGGCTTTATAAAATAGCAAGAATAATCAGAAACTTTAGACCAAAAAAGTAAATTCATTCTCTTGTTAAACATTGGTTAAAGAAATTTTGCATCTCAATTAGTTATAAATTCTTAATAGTACAGATGAGTTAAGCGTACCATTAGACTTAGATTTGAGATACCTCTCCCTATCAGTATTGTTACAATGCTAACCACTATAAACGTGCTATTTTTCTATCTAAATAAAAAAAAGGGAAAGAGGGGATTAAAAACTAACTGAAGGTCGCACCAAATAATGCTATTACTAACATAGTTAATATTGTTGCTAAGATTATATAAAAAGCAATAACAGCTAAAATATAAGCAATAATTGTTGCAATAAGTGCTGCCCCTATTCCAAGGCCTGAAAAAGCTGTCAAACCTATAATGAATACGATTAATCCCACGAATCCTAAAATAAATGAAAGTGCGAGACCTAGACCAAGATCGACATTAAAATAGCTGAGAGCTAGATCGATAATACCTCCAATCAAACTCCAGACTTGAGCAAAACCAAATACACGTAAACATTGAATTAAGGTAGCTGTACCTCCAAATCCTCTTAATATAAAAGCCATAATACCTGAAAAAAGAAAGAATATTAGTAAAACTGTGCAAAATGCTACTAGAGCTCCATAAATTGCAATCTCTTGTTGTGTTGGATCATCTGTAGCTAGATAATCGAGCAATCCAGGTAATGACCCAATAATACTAGCTAAAAATGCAATTAAAACAGCTTGTGATGTTGTTCCATCTTCATTTGCTATAGTACGAATCTTAGACTTATTAAAGGTTAAAATTCCGATTATATTACCTATAAATCCCATTTTTAGT
>WOR8_10001568_pt1 | contig 24967 bp, 17 predicted proteins | sample DeeMarSeWOR38_10_FD_19890 | JGI IMG/M metagenome (IMG submission 19890) | reverse complement strand
TTTACTCACTCTTCTATAAATCGAAGCAACTGATAAAGCCGTCCCCTATTTCGCTGACGCTGAGCGGCAACAGGATTCTCGGTGAAAATCCCCAAGTGCTTCAGGTCAAACGCAGAAGCGTTGATGAGCAAATCATCCCAACAGTCCGGGTCAAGAGCAAAGTCATTGCCGACAAGTTCAACGAAATGTCCATCGAATTCAAGAATGGATTCGGGCTAATCTGCAGAGTGTATGATGACGGTGCTACATACCGATTTGTGACGAACATCGACGAAGATATCGTCGAGGAAGTCACTTTTAATTTCTCCGGCAATCACTCGATATATTTCCCCGAAGAAGAGAGCTTCCAGACGCACTCCGAGCGGGAATACAAATATCTCAAACTCGGTGCGATTTCAGATAAGATGATGTGCTGCGTGCCAGCACTGGTAGAAGTTCAAGACGGGCCTAAGGTTCTGATTACCGAGGCCGACCTGGAAGATTATCCGGGCATGTATCTTCGCGGCAACAGCAATGAGAGCCTCACAGGAAAATTTTCCGCTTTTGCGCTGGCTGATAAGGCAAAGAACGACCGGGACGTGCCGGTTACAAAACGCGCCGATTTCATAGCGAAAACCAACGGCCGGCGAAGCTTTCCCTGGCGGGTTCTGATTGTCACCGAAAAGGATGGTGACCTGATCGAAAGCCAGATGGTTTACAAACTGGCCAAGCCTCTTCAACTGGACGATACATCCTGGATCAAGCCGGGCAAAGTCGCATGGGATTGGTGGAATGCAAACAACCTCTATGGTGTTGATTTCAGGGCGGGAATCAATACCGAGACGTACAAATACTATATCGACTTTGCAGCCAAATACGGCATCGAATACATCATCTTCGACGAAGGCTGGTACGTGCTGGGAGATTTGACGAAGATCGTCGAAGGGATGGATGTCGAGGAATTGTTCCGTTACGCCAAGAGCAAGAACGTAGGCATCATACCGTGGGTCATCTGGAAAACTCTGGACGACCAGTTGGAAGTAGCAATGGATCGATTCGAACGATGGGGAGCAAAGGGGCTAAAGGTCGACTTCATGCAGAGAGACGACCAGTGGATGGTCAATTACTATCACAAAATAGCAAAAGAAACAGCCAAGCGCCACATGCTGGTCGATTTTCATGGCTCGTATAAACCAACGGGTCTGAGGCGGGCATATCCGAACGTCATCACACGTGAAGGTCTTCGAGGGCTCGAACACAGCAAATGGAGCACCGATGCCAACCCGGAGCACAACGTGACAATCCCCTTTACCAGGATGGTTGCCGGGCCGATGGATTACACGCCGGGCGCTATGATTAATGCCCAGAAGAGCGATTTCCAGCCCATCTTCAACCGGCCGATGAGCATGGGCACACGCTGTCACCAATTGGCAATGTACGTAGTTTATGAAAGTCCGCTCCAGATGCTGGCAGACAGCCCTTCCAATTACCTTAGAGAGCCGGAATGTATGGAGTTTCTAGCCAAGGTGCCGACCGTCTGGGATGAAACAAAGGTGCTGGATGCAAAGGTGGCCGACTATGTGCTCATCGCTCGCAAGAACGGCGACAAATGGTACGTCGGGGCTATGACCGACTGGACTGCCCGGGAACTAACCATCGATTTCTCTTTCCTCGGATCCGGCCTGCACACCATCGATATTTATAAAGATGGAATCAACGCCGACCGCTTCGGTAACGATTACAAGAAAGAGACTAAGACAATCTCCGCCGAAGATAAAATGAAAATCAAGCTGGCCCCAGGAGGCGGTTGGGTCGCGATTATTAAATAGTTGCAGTTTAACAGGACAAATAATGATTCGAAAATATCTCCATGCAAGTATTGCTGTCCTGGTCATCGCCTGCCCGCTTTTTGCAGGCAGCGAATACTTCGTCTCGCTCGATGGAAGTGACACGAATCCCGGAACGCAGGAAAAACCTTTCGCAACACTACAGCGAGCAAGAGACGCTATCCGCGAGCTGAACAAAAGCTCGAATTTGCCGGAAGGAGGAGTAACCGTATGGATTCAGCCCGGTACGTATTATCTGAACGAACCGCTTACATTGTCAAACGAGGACTCCGGCTCTGAGAGCGCCCCAATTGTCTATCGGGGACAACCCGGCGGCAAAGTTCGGATTGTCGGCGGAAAGCAAGTCAAAGGATTTAAGCCAGTTAAAGATCCCCAGATTCTCGAGCGTCTCGATCCATCCGTCTGGGAAAAGGTTGTCTGTGCAGACCTTAAAGCTGAGGGTATCACCGACTTCGGGCAGGTGGCCACCCGGTCAAATCGCCTTGAATTATTCTTCCGGGACGAACCTATGCAGCTTGCCCGCTGGCCTAACGAGGGCTTTGTAAAAATTGTCGAGGTAGTCGGAGAAACACCCAATACCACACACGGCATAAAAGGCACGCGCGAGGGGAAATTCACATACTCGGACGACCATCCCAAACGCTGGACCGATGAACAGGAAATATGGCTGCATGGATACTGGTTTTGGGACTGGTCTGATTCCTTCGAGAAAGTCTCATCAATAAATACCGACAAACGAGTAATCGAGACCGTCCCACCCTACCACGGTTACGGCTACCGCAAAGGACAGCGATACTACGCCCTCAATATCCTCGCCGAACTCGACCGGCCCGGCGAATGGTACCTCGACCGGCAGAAAGGTATCCTCTATTTCCTGCCGCCTTCTCCAATTGATGAAGGCAAAGCAGTTCTCTCAACGCTCCGAAATTTATTTGTGCTCAAGGACTGCTCGTATGTGACTATTCGCGATCTCGTGCTGGAAGCGACGCGCTCCACCGCCGTAGAGATATCAGGCGGCACTTCGAATACAGTCGCCGGCTGCACCATCCGCAACACCGGAAGCTGGGCCGTGAGCATTTCGGGCGGCAGCAACAATTCGGTTCTCGGCTGTGACATCTACCGCACCGCCGAAGGCGGCGTGTCTCTCAGCGGGGGTGACCGCAAAAGCCTCACACCCATCGGTCATCGCGCCGAAAACAATCACATACACCACTTCGGGCGCATCTACAGAACCTACCGCCCTGCCATCTCGGTAAACGGCGTCGGCAACCACGTCGCACACAACGTGATTCACGACGGCCCCCACAACGCAATCCAACTCGGCGGCAACGACCACGTAATCGAGTTCAACGAAATATATAACGTATGCTTCGAGACCGGTGATGTCGGGGCGTTCTATATGGGCCGCGACTGGACGGCCAGAGGCACAATCATACGCCATAATTATTTCCACGATATCAAAGGCCCGGGTCTTTACGGCGCCATGGCCGTATATCTCGACGACTCTGCAAGCGGAATATCCGTCATCGGCAATATATTCTACAAAGCCGGAAGGGCGGCGTTCATCGGGGGCGGCCGGGATAATCTCGTTGAGAACAACATTTTCGTGGATTGCGAGTCCTCGGTCCACATCGACGCCCGCGGAATGGGCTGGATGAAATACCACGTCGATCCCGGCGGCACATTGCCTGAGCGGCTTAAAGACGTGCCGTACAAGCTGCCCCCCTGGAGCGAAAGATACCCGCGCCTGGTAAATATTCTCGAAGAATCACCGGGCGAGCCGAGCGGCAACATTGTCAGGCGGAACATCTCCTTCGGCGGAAAATGGCTCGACGTCGAAAACATAGCCATGCCGCTCATTAAATTCCAGGACAATCTCGTCGATAAAGACCCGCATTTCGTCGATGCCGAGCATCAGGATTTTCGGCTTCGTCCCGACTCGCCAGCCTTTGATTTGGGCTTTAAGCAAATCCCAGTAGAGAAAATCGGCCTGTACCGCGACGAGTATCGCACAACAGACGCCCCTTATCCACCGAGCAAAGTCATTACAAAACTCACATGGTCGCCGGAAATCATTAAGATGGAAGGCTGTATCAGCGGCGACAACTGGCCCATCGCATGGATCAGCGATGGTCCCCAGATTACGGCCTTTTGCGACGGGCGCGGCTTCTCCAAACAGGCCCCTGATTTGTCGCTGGGCTTTGCAAAAGTCTTCGGCGACCCGCCTGGCTTCCGCGCAGAGAATTTCGAAAGCGACGCCGATACACCAATGGGCGGCGGCTCGTCCGGCATCAAGGCCAGCGACATGCTCGCAGTGGACGGCATACTTTACATGTTCGTGAGAAACTACAAGCCCGCCGGCTCCGACGACTTCACGAATTCCCGATTGGCCTGTTCGACCGACCTCGGCGCGAGCTGGATTTGGGCCGACTGGCACTTTTCAGAAACATTCGGCTGCCCCGCTTTTGTCCAGTTCGGTATGAATTATCAAAGAGCAAGAGACGATTACATCTATATCGCCTCGCAGGCAAACGACAGCGCTTATGGTTATTCACCGGACATCGTGCTGGCCCGGGTGAGAAAAGACCGGGTCATGGAGAGAAACCACTACGAATTCTTCGCCGGCCTCAATGAGAATGGCAGGCCCATCTGGTTGCCAGACATCTCGAAACAAAAGCCAATTTTCACCGACCCAAAAGGTACGCAGCGTATAGCAATCACTTATAATGCCCCTCTCAGTCGCTATATCCTGGCGACCTCTCATTTGACCGGCGGCAAAGCAACCCACACAGCCGCTCTGGGAATTTTCGAAGCTCCAGAGCCATGGGGGCCGTGGTCGACGCTCTACTATGACGACCACTGGTCGGTCGAGGGCGGCAAAGATTGCCGGACGTACCATCATAGATTCCCGCCGAAGTGGATCAGCCCCGACGGTACAACAATGTGGCTGCTGTACTCGGGCCTGGACTGCGGTCTGTACACTTTCTGTGTTAAAAAGGCAACACTCGAAATCGCCCAAGACCAGGCCGATGTCACCGGCACATTTTCAATAGTTGCCGTTAATCCTGAAACCGGTGTTTGCGGAGCGGCTGTTGCAAGCAAGTACCCCGCGGTTGGTAAAGTTGTGCCATACGCACGTGCCGGCGTCGGAGCGTTCTGCACGCAGCACTGGCACAACCCCGACTGGGGCCAAGTCGCACTTGATATGCTTGCTAAAGGCGACCTTCCTGAGCAGGTCCTTGCCGAACTGCTGCGCGACGACGATAATCGCGACAAGCGCCAACTTGCCATAATTGACATGTCGGGCCGGGTGGCAAACCGCAATCCCGCTAACGCCGACCCATCCGGCACGTGGTGGGGAGCCACATCCGGCAAATACTACGCATGCCAGGGCAACACATTGACCGGCCAGGAAGTGATTTTCGCTATGGCAAAGGCGTACGAACAAACCGAAGGCAGCCTTGCTGACCGTTTGATGGCCGCCCTAATAGCGGGTGATCATACCGGCGGTGACCATCGCGGGCGCCTGGCCGCCGGCATCCGTGTTGCAAAGCAAGGTGTCGAAGGCTACTGGCTCGAACTGTACGTCGATAAGAGCGATGACGCCGTAATCGACCTTGGCAAGAAGTACGTCACCATGGAACACGAGGCCAAAGGCGACTGGCGAGGCGGCAAGCTGCCGTTCGTTAATCCCCGCACCGATAAAACCGAACCAGCAACAAAAACTGAACAGTAAATGAAAATAGCTAGCTTTAATGTTAATTCTTTGCGTGTGCGTTTGCCCTTAGTCCTTAAGTGGCTCACCGACTATCAGATCGATGTGCTCTGCGTGCAGGAAACCAAAGTCCAGGATGTCGATTTCCCCGCCGGGGCGTTCGACGATATCGGCTATAATTACGTTTTCAAAGGGCAAAAGAGCTACAACGGCGTCGCCATATTCAGCAGGCACCGGATAGAGCAGGTCGAATACGGCCTGCCCGATGAACCGAAGGATGAGCCGCGATTGATTAAAGCGAAAATCAACGGCATCAACATAGTAAACACCTATGTCCCTCAGGGCTACATGCCGGAATCCGTTAAGTTCCAGTATAAGCTCGACTGGTTCGGCCGACTGCTCAGTTATTTCCAGCATAATTTCAATCCCCAAGACGCCACGGTTTGGGTCGGTGACCTGAACATCGCCCCGAAGCCCATCGACGTGTACGACCCGCAAACGCTGCTGGGACATGTGTGCTTCCACCCGGACGTTCACAAGGCCCTGGAAGAAGTCATAGCGTGGGGCTTCGTAGACGTATTCCGAAAGCACTGCAGCAAATCGGGCGAATACACGTTCTGGGATTATCGAATGAGAAACACATTCGACCGCAATCTCGGCTGGCGACTGGACCATATCATGGCCACCGCCCCTTTAGCTGAAAAAAGCACGGCCTGCTACATAGACAAAAAGCCCCGCGCCGCCGAACGGCCGAGCGACCACACGCCCGTCGTCGCAGAGTTTGACCGGTCCTGATGAATGTCACCCTATCCGATGTCACTCAGTCGAGATTTCGGTAATTCACTCCCGCTGCATCGAGACGTTTCAGGTGACATCTGAGCTTCGCAAGAAACTTTTCGTAATCCCTCGTCGTTTCCGGCGACCATGCGATCTCAGCCAGCGCCGCAGCCCGCGGGTAAGTCATGTATTCCAGATGCGGCGTATTCGAAATAAACTCGCCCCAAAGCTGGCCCTGGACGCCCAGCACATGTTTTCTCTTCTCGGCGGTGATGTCTTTCGGAATCGGCTCGAATTCGTAAACCTTCTGTAAAGGTAAATCGCCGCCTATTGCCTTTGGCTCCTTTTCGGAAGGCCCCTGGTAATAATCGAAATAAGTATGTGACGTCGGGGCCATAACCACATCATGCCCGGTGTTGGCGGCGGTGATGCCGCCCTGCTGTCCCCGCCATGACATAACAGTCGCGCCCGGTGCGAGGCCGCCCTGCAGGATTTCGTCCCACCCGACGAGCCGCCTGCCGTGATTCGTCAGAAACGAATCCATCTGCTTTATGAACCAGCTATGCAATCCTTCCTCGTCTTTCAGGCCCATCTCGCGTATCTGGGCCTGCATTTCCTCGCTGTTCTTCCAGTGCTCGATATTCGCCTCGTCACCACCGATGTGAATATACGTGTTGGGAAACAGCTCCATCACTTCGGCCAGCACGTTCTGCATGAACTCGACCGTCTTCGGACGCGGCGCCAGTACCCTCTCGTTGGCGTTCCACCGCTTCAGCACCGGCAGTGCGCTGAGCTTCTCCGAGTACAGGCCGATTTCGGGATAAGAGATAATCGCCGCCCCGGTATGAGCGGGCATTTCAATCTCCGGCAGGATTTTGATATAACGCTCGGCGGCGTATTTTACGATTTGGCGAATATCGTCCTGGCTGTAAAATCCGCCGGGGCGATTGCCGGATGATTCTTCGGCTTGGTCAATTTTATATATAGCGGGAAAATCCATCCAAGCGCCTGTCCGGGTCAATTCCGGATACCGCTTGATTTCGAGCCGCCAGCCGGTGTCGTCGGTAAAATGAATCTGCAGGCTGTTGTATTTATGCAATGTCATAATATCGATATATCGCATCAAATCCTTCATCGGTATGAAATGTCGTGCCGGGTCGACGAGCAGGCCGCGCCATCCAAAACGCGGATAATCGGTAATCCTCACGCACGGCACTTTCCACTGCACACCTTCGACCTTCGTCCTGCTCAAAGTCTGCACCGACAAAAGCTGCAGCAGCGTCTGGATGCCGTAGAAAAGCCCCGCCGGCTCCTTCGCCCGAATCGAAATACGCCTCGGAGAAACCCGGAACATGTAACCTTCGTCGCCGAGTTCGGACAAATCTTCATCAAGCCTCAAGCTTATCGCGCCCCTTCGCCGCTGCGAGCCATCAACGAGACTCAGCTTGAATCCCATCGCCGGGGCAAGTGCGTCTATCAGTTTTGCCGCCTCAGCCGCAACATCGTTTTCCGCAACGACATTGGTATCCGGCCCGATTTCAAAGTAACCATCGTTAACCTCCATCGATACCGGCTGCGGGATTACGCTCACCAACTCCCCGGATTGCTCAGTCGCCGAGCAAAACGCCGTGAGCAAGGTCAGGATTATTGCTATTTGTGCGTATGTTCCATTCAGCATGAATTACCTCCTTAAATTGTAAATGTCGTCTCGAGTATCTGAAAATTCCTGTCGAGCGTGTAACATACGCGTTATACCAGATTTTGTACTCACTGACTACAATATCCCGGCAGAGATCATCGATCCGTATCCGATCTACCCCTTTTGGGGTAAATTGGCTTTGTTTTTTCAAATCGGTTTTTTTGACACGGATTGTAGCACTGATTAACACTGTTTTTCCTATTTTAACACTTGTTCGGCGATGCCTTCCTTGCGGATTGGCTTTGTTTTTTCAAGCAGGTCTTACCGGAACACTGCTGGATTTTCTGTTGTCTGTTCACAATTGTCTATTTTAACATCTGTTTTCTTGTTTTTGCCTTATCACTTTTACCTTTTTACTTGAATATGTCTTATATATTCATTTTGTTAAGTATTATACGAACAGCAATCGAAAAAAGCGGGCATATATTTAAAAAATCTCCGTGAGACGGCACTCTTTATTCTCCGTAAGTCCCGTAAGGGACGCCTAACGGCGGAGTCACAAGGACTACCGCAAAGGACACAGAAGATACATGGCAATAATCAATAGTAAATTGTAAATAGTCAATGGCATGGTCTCCATGAGACGCTACCCATCAAATAAGCGATGTTATATGAAATCAATTTGTAGGAATTTTTATCCCTGTAATTATTTTTTTGAATTAGACAGTTTCTGGTAAGATATGGGATCGAAACTTGAACACAGGAAAGGAATATGACATGAATACCAGAATACAAAATAAACGATTCATAAGTATTTCGGTTTTTGTTGTGTTGTTTTTGGGTGGTTTTAATTCAGCGATAGCTGAGATTCAATTTCCCGGGCCGAAGCCGGGTTCGGCTCAATGCAGACTGGATGGTAGCAAGTTGGTTTTGGAAAATGACTTGCTTTTGTGCCGATGGGATATCTCCGGAGGACGGTTAAAACCTGAACGTTTTGTCGATAAGCTCTCCGGGGCTGCGATTAATGCCAGAGAAGGTGAATGTTTTCAACTGGTTCTGGACGATGGTCAGGTTTTGAAGGCTTTAGAGTTGAAAATATTAGGCAAGCCGGAAATAAAAAATATCGAGCCGGAGCCGAAGTCGTGCCGATTAGGCGAACGATTCGCAGGTAAAGAAATTCTCGCTACACTCGTTTCGGCCGATGAGAATCTCGAAGTCCTTTGGCGGGCGATGCTGCGGGACGGTTCGAATTATGTCCGACAGGAAATTACCCTCACGGCGAAGAATACTCCAATCGATATAAAAGAAATTGTGCTGTGGGATTTGAAGGCGAAGGCCGAGGTCAAAGGTATTGTGGATGGCTCGCCGGTGGTTACAGGTAATATGTTCTTTGCATTCGAGAATCCCCTGTCGAAAAGTACGAGCGATTCGAACGGATTTAAATGCTGCCTGCCATATTCAACCCGGCTTGTGCCAGGGGAGAAACTTGTTTACAACTCGGTGTTCGGTGTGGTTCCGGAAGGGCAGTTACGACGGGGCTTTTTGTATTATGTCGAGCGCGAGCGGGCGCATCCATATCGGCCGTTTCTGCATTACAATAGTTGGTACGACATCGGCTACGGGCCGGAGAAAATCCAGCCAGAGCAGTTCAATGAAGTGGTTGAACTGTTCGGCAAAGAACTCATCAAAAAGCGTGGGGTAGCGATGTCGTCGTTCGTCTTAGACGATGGATGGGACGATCCGGCCACGCTGTGGCTGTTTCACGAGGGCTATCCCGATGGATTTACGCCGCTTCGAAAAGCAGTGGAAAAATACGACTCGGTTTTGGGGGCATGGCTTTCTCCTTTCGGCGGTTACGGCAAGGCCAAAGAAGCGAGGCTCAAGTACGGCCGGCAGCAGGGCTTTGAAACGAACAAGAGCGGTTTTTCATTAGCCGGCAAGAAGTATTTCGGCAGGTTTCGCGATGTGTGTATTAAAATGATTAACGATTACGACCTTAATTATTTCAAGTTCGACGGCATCGGCGTAGGCGGCAGGCCGGCAGGGACCACTGCCGAATTCGCAAGCGATATGCAGGCCCTTCTACAACTCATGGGCGAGCTGCGCCGCGTCAAGCCGGATGTGTTTATCAACACCACTACGGGGACGTGGTCCTCACCCTACTGGTTGTGGCACTGCGATTCGACGTGGCGCTCCGGCCATGACTGGAACAAGCACGGCGCAGGCACGGAACGCCAGCAGCAAATTACTTACCGCGACAAGGAGACCTACCACAACGTCGTAAAACGTGCTCCACTGTATCCTATCAATTCGCTTATGACTCAGGGCGTGATGTTCGCCAATCACGGGCTGCCGAAGGAAAGTGGAGGTCTTACCGAAGATATTCGGGATTTCTTCTCCAGCGGAACAAACTGCCAGGAGCTTTATATTACGCCAGCTTTGATGAGAGCCGAGCACTGGGATGCTTTGGCCGAGGCGGCGATATGGTCACTTGATAATGCTGACGTGCTGGTCGATACGCACTGGGTGGGCGGCGACCCGGCAGCGGGGGAAGTTTACGGCTGGGCGCCATGGTCTAAAAGAAAAGGTATCCTGTCGCTGCGCAATCCAAGTGACAAGCCCAGCAGTATTACCATCGATATCGGCAAAGCATTCGAGCTGCCCAAAGGAGCGGCGGAAAAATATTCTCTTAAAAGTCCCTGGAAAGAAAACGCCGAATGCGAAACGATTGAGCTTTCAGCGGGCACAGAGCATACGTTCGAGCTGAAGCCTTTTGAGGTGCTGGTCTTCGACGCAAAGCCCATTTAGACACGGGTGGCCAGGCGGATCATCGTCTCGTAGTTCGCCAACACTCTGGGCGTGATTTTCCGGCTGATAGGGGCTGAGGACGGCATCAAAACAAAACCTCTACCATCGCCTGCGGTTCCATCTTTTAGTGTCTTTGAGACGAGCTTCTCGAACTCGGCCGGCTCGGTGTTCTCTACGGCGGCAAATTCAATATTTCCGAAAAGGACCAAATTTTTGCCGTACTTGCTTCGGACATATGAAAGCTCAACATCACCCTGAGGGGGAGGCTCGATCGGGTCGATAGCGGCGGGATTCATATTCACGATGTGATCGAGGACGGCGCGAATCCTGCCGTGACAATGAATCCGGGCAAAACCGCTGTGTTTGTGAATCATCTCGACCATCGGGCCGGTGTACCGCACTACATATTCTTCGAACAAGTGCGGCGGTAAATAGGGTTCGGTTGCATATTCCGGTCCGTAGATGCGCCATAAGTGACCGGGGAATTGCTCTGCTGTGGCTTGCGTTCTGGTGTAAATGTGGGGCGAGAGCTTCTCAAGCAGCCGGTGAAAAAGTTTCTGCTCGGTCAGAGCGATAATTGTGAAGGCCTGCATGCTGAAAAGATACGCTGCTGCACAAAGCGGATCTTCGGTATCGACCATGACAATGCCCCGGTCGGCGAGCTTTTCGTCTTCTTCGATCAGACCGGCAACATCAATATCTTCGGGGAAGACTTCATCCGGCAGCTCAAGGTAGGCCTTGAGATCATCGGCGCTCTTCAGCAGAGGCTCCATCGTCCAGACGGTGTCGAGATCGGGACTGCGGCGCGTCAGTGACATCATTGTTCTGCCTGCAATTTTCAAAGTTACGCGCTTAAATCTGCAGTCATCGGCAAGGAATTTTTCGGTCTTGAAGAACTCGCTGCGGGGGTTGTCAGCATCAACCGGTTCGTGAGAGCGTGATTTTACGGGATTTCGCATTCGAATCAGGTCGGACTGCTCCTCGGCCAACTGCAGCAGCGGCTGCCAGGATGGATCATTATAGACGTTGAACTCGTCCGGATCGGATGGATCGACGTCAAAACCGCCGATTTCATAGAAATTGACACCGGGCCGGTCCACCGGTTCGCCGCGTAACGTCGCCATTAATCTTTCACGTCTTGTCATCATATTCATGCCGCCTTATTCTAATCCCGGCCACAGGAAATGCAAATAACGATATAGAATAGCTGCAATTCGGCGACAGATATGGTATTGTAGCCAAATTTAGAACCGAGAGCGAACCTTACGCTTTGAACGGAAGTAGTAGTCCAGATGGCAAAAACAGTGATTAACGTAGAAAATATGAGCAAAAGCTTCGGCAAAATACAGGCCGTGCGTGAGCTTAGCTTTTCGGTCGAATCCGGCAGTTGTTACGGATTCTTAGGCCCCAACGGAGCGGGAAAAACCACGGCGATGAAAATCATCTATGGCAAATGCACCCGTGACAAGAATTCCAACAGCCGGATGGACATATACGGATACGATCCAGCGAAAAATGAGCTGGCCATAAAATATCTCTCCGGCGTTGTACAGCAGGAAAATAATCTGGACGATGAGCTGAACGTTATTCAGAACCTGATGATTTATGCGCATTTTTACAATATGCCGGTTAAGGAGGCCAAAGAGCGTATCGAATATCTGCTGGATTTTCTGGAGCTTACCGAAAAATCGAAATCCAAAATCAAGGACCTCTCCGGCGGTATGCAGCGAAGACTGGTAATAGCCAGGGCCCTTCTGAATTCGCCAAGACTTCTGATTCTCGACGAACCCACGACCGGCCTTGACCCGCAGGTGCGGCACCTGATCTGGGACAAAATCCGGCAATTGCAGAAAAAAGAAACTACCGTTCTGCTGACAACGCACTACATGGAAGAGGCGTTCCAGCTCTGCGATTGTCTTCTTATCATGCATAAGGGCGAGAAAATCATGGAGGGCAGGCCGGAGAATCTGTTAAAAGAAAATATGGAACCATACGTCCTTGAAGTCCGCGACGCCGAATCGGCTACGCCGATTGCGCCAGAGAAGCTTTCAAACCGTGTCCGGGCGGACCACGCCCCAGATGTGATGCGCTACTACTCCAGCGAAATCGGCTTACTTAAGGAACTGGCAGCCACCTACTTGAAGGTCAGCAATTATCTCATAAGGCAGACCAATCTGGAGGACGTTTTTTTGAAAGCCACAGGGAGACAGCTTAATGACCGACAGTAAGACAATTCAGTACCCGCCCCTTCGCTGGCGGCTTTACAGCGTCTGGTATCGGCACATGCGAGTCTATACAAGGAATATCCTGAGCAATGGATTTCCGCCCTTCGTGGAGCCGTTTATTTTTCTGTTAGGCGTCGGGCTTGGATTGGGCAAATATATCACCGAGCCGATGGGCGGAGTAAGATACATCGAATTTCTCGGAGCGGGCCTGCTGGTCACTACGGCAATGTTCACCTCGGCGTTCGAATGCAGCTTCGGGACCTTCATCCGGCTGGAATTCGAAAAAGTCTATGATGGGATGCTGGCGGCGCCGATTACTGTCAACAACCTGATAGTCGGCGAAATGTTATGGGCAGGCTCGAAGGGATTGTTTTTCTCATTCGCGGTCTTGTGCATACTCTCGGCGTTCAAAATTGTCGCCCTGCCTTACGGCCTGCTTGCGCCGCTGGTCGGTTTTCTGACCGGCGTAATGTTCGCCGCTCTTTCGCTGTTGGTGACTTCGTTCGTAAAAACCATCCAGCACTTTAACTTCTATTTCACCGGTTTTATCTCACCGATTTTTTTCTTTTCGGGCGTTGTTTTCCCGCTTGAAAATCTTCCAGCTCCCGTCCGACCACTGGCCGAAATTGTCCCGCTGACTCATTCGGTCAGATTGGTCAGGTCCGTATGTACAAATAATTATAGGCCTGTCCTTCTGCTGGACCTGATATACATTGCCATATTTATACTGGTAGTCGGCTACTTTGCAATCAAAAGGCTCAGAAAACGGCTTGTGAATTGAGAACCGTCAAAAAGCTTTTTCCGAACACTATCAACATAAATTAAGAAGTGTCAAGATTAAGTACTTATTAATCATTTAAATTTTCTCACCCAAGTTAACATCACACAGTTTCCTGCCGATAAGATACTCTACAGGTAGAGGGTTGGATGTGAACCGGCGAGTGATGCGGAGGAACACTCGCCGGTCACGTTTATCCACACCACATCATTTTTTCCCGACTGCCTTCATCGTTTCATCCAAGCTCGAATGTACATGGATTATTACCACTTCTCCGGATCCGAACAAACTGCGATCGCTCAATAATTACCACTTATGAGAAAGATGAGGCCTTGACCAATTTAAATGAACTCCCCAGACAGACAAACCGTATAGGTACTTGCATTGAAAAATAACTAAGGACGTATCATCATGGCAGTAGAACTCAAAGAACCAAAAACTAAATGCTGCACGGGGAACCATAGCGAGCACCTGTGTTATCTTATATCTCAGGGCTTTCATCTAAGCGATGATCAGGAATTTAGGACGTTAATCGAAGATGCAGAGTACAGGTGCGATCACTGCGGCCATCATGCTAAAAGTGACACTAACCTATGTGTGCCGATGCATTTGTAGCTGCAATAGCTGAATGATTTCGATCTCTTGAGCCATTACCAGACATAAGTTCAGGGTGTTAGATGTTCGAAGCAGACCAGACCTAGTACGCACACTATTATTCGACCTCTGGTATTTCACTTTCTTCCAGCAAACGTCTCATAAGTTCGCGCATTTCGCCCATTTGCTCATTCATACCGTCTATTTGTTTGCGTAGATTTTGAACTTCCCGCTCCAGATCTTCGCGTTCACGGACTCGTGTTCTATCTCGGCGCACGTCTTGAAGCTGGCGCTCTGTATCCCGCAATAGCTCCTGGAGATCACGCAGCTCCCGTTGATGAAGGCGCGCTTCTTCACTATCGGCTTTTTCCTGTTCGTTCAATTCTTGAAGCACATGTTCTAATTCTCGCATTTGTGCCTGAATCTGCTCTCGCTGAACCATGAGCCTGGCACGGCGAAGCTCGCCACCGGGCAGCATCGGATCTTCATCACTGGGCCATGGGCGTTCAGGGCGGTTAGACTCGAGCTTGATACTCCCCATCTGCCGGTGAATCTGATCAAGCTGAATTTGAAGCTCATGGGCCTGGTCGGGATGATTGTCTCCAAGCTCTTGAAGTCTGCGCTCGAGTTGCCTTGCCTGCTCTTGAAGATCACGCATGGCACCCCGAACTCGTGACGAACCAAGCTCACGCTCTATTTGTGCTATTTTCTCGTGGATCGCTCGCAACTCGGCATGAAGCTTCTCTGCCCTCTCAGGATTCTCGCCTCCGAGTTCATCAAGCTCAAGCTCAATCTGTCCAGCTTTTACTTTCAGTTCTTCCCCTTCCATCACAATCTCTTCAGGATTCACTAACCTAATGCGTCTTGTGGTCAGCCTTCTCGTCTCTTGGATTCTTCTATCCCTGTCTCTTTCCCGATCAAGCTCATCAAGCCCCCTTCTCCTGCGATCAGAGCTTTGGAGCTGTCGTCCAAGCTGTTGTCTGACCTGCCGCATTTGTTCGTTTAATTCTCGCAGTCGGTTGTATAATATATTTGTTTCATCATTCCGGTTTATCCGTTGATCTGCGAGTCCTTGTAACAAAATTTCGGTCTCGCGACTCAACTCTTCAAGCCGTCGCAGAATTTCACGTGGAGGTTCTCGATCCGGCCATGGACGCATTTCGCGCTGACGCGGCTGGCCTTCAAGTTCCTGAAGCTCCCGCTCCATACGGGCCATTGCCTCTTCCAACTCGCGCAATTCACTGCGGAGTGCATGCGCTTGGTCACTTTCGGCTCTTCCGGATTCTTCAAGTTCTGCGAGTTCCTTCCGGACTTCGTCAAGCCGTGCTCTCAACTCACGTGCCTGATTCTCTAAATCGCTCCTGCGTGTCGCGAGGACCTGCTGCCCTCGCCGTTCTGCGGCTATCCTTTCATCGCGCTCAAGTTGTTCAAACCTTGTCGGACGCCTTTGAGCAAATGCAATCCCAACTGTCAATGTTGCTGCAATCACGGTAACGACCAAAGCCCAACGCGCCCCTACCTGCGGAATCCCACATTTTTCTTTTATGATTCTGTAAATTCTCTTTTTCATTGGTTTCTCCTTTCCGATTACTGTCGGCATAAAAGCCATCTGTAATTCCGGCGACAAATTCAATAGCGACTGGGCGTAATCTGTTCCGGCACACCCGCCCGCCAGTACCCAGTCGTCACATGCCTGCTCGCTCAACCTTACCATTCGCTTCTTAGACCACCACAGAAGCGGATTCCACGGCAAAATACACACGGCCAGCTCCGCAATAAAGCCGCTGATATGATCCCACCGCTTCCAGTGTGCCAGCTCATGACATATCACTTCCTCCCAATCGATTTGGTTATCCAAGTCGGCCGGCACCAGCAGAATTGGCGGGCGGCTCCAGCACCAAATCATTGGACTACGCACATTTTTGCTGCTGTGGATTTTCAGGAATTTTGTTATACCGAGTCTTGCCCTTGCAGAATCCGCCGCCAGCCGGATATGCTCACAGCAATCGGATTTTGCCCGTCGCAGCAGGTGAATCCCACTGACGAACGCAACAATAAGTCGGCCCAGCAGGATTAATGCCGCAATCATCCAGGCGTTTAATGTAATCAAACGCCACGGAATCCTGATAGTTTCTGAATCACTATCAGTTAACGTGAAGTCAGTTGGCACTTCAAGCACAGCCGACTGAATTTCGGGCGTGAGCAAAATTTCAGGTGTCTCGGCCGGCATTTCTATCTCGAATGACGGCAATACAATTGGCTCTTCTGCAAAAAGGCCTAATCCGTAGTACCTGACCAGCACGCTCATTGCCGGCAAAAGAACTGCAGCAATTATTGCAAGAAACAAAATCCGTGATGCCCTGGCCGGCCGGCGTCTAAAGAAAAAACTGCCGGCAAGACCCATCACGGTAAATAATGTGCTTTGCCATGCTACAGTCCATAAGGAAAGATCTTCCAGAAACAGTTCGGGTATCATTTTACTCTCTCCTTGCGTTTTTGGTTGATCAGCTTTTGAAGTTCCTGCAGTTCCTTATCACTTAGTTCACCCTCTTCAACAAGCTGGCGAAACATTAACAGTGCGTTTCCATCGAACATCCGCTGGACAAACTTCCTCACCGAGCCGGCGCCGGCCTGCTGGCGCGTTTTGGTCGGCAAGTAAATGTGTTTCCTGCCGTCAACGCGATGCCTGAGCCAGCCGTCTCTTTCGAGCCTCTGCATGGCCGTCAATACTGTCGTGTATGCCAGCTCCTTCTTGCGGCATAGTCGCTTCCAGACCTGCCGGACGGTCGCCTCACCAAGCTCCCAGACAACCTCGATGACCGCTCTTTGCAACTGCCCGAAATGATCAAGTTGTTTCCTGCTCATAGTACTAACCTCTCTTTTTGTCAGCCCACTCATTGTTAAATACCTCCCTATGAAGTACTACATACTGTCGTAGTTGTCAATAAAAAAAGAGATTATGAAAAATTTTTTATCCCTATTTTTAGCCTGAAAACAAAGAAAATGCCCTACAAAATAAAAACTTCAAATCATCATAGCAATAAAAAGCAGTAAGACACCAATTGTAGCTGCGGCAAATGTGATTCTCGACCATTTATTATATCTGGCGACTTCCGGCTGCTGGTCTTCGAATTCATAGTAATAGTCTTCTTCCGAATCCGGATCTTCTTTTGGACGCAGGCGGAGCTTCACATAGAAATGTGCCGTGATGGAGATTAGAAAAAGCGGACCGGCAATAATATAGAGAACTGCATCCATCGATTCTACTATCAGTAATGAAATGAAAAAATGCTATTCGTAACCATGTTCTCATTCGACCTGAGGCTCTGCCGGGCCGGATTGAGGCGGTATCTTAACCTTCCGGCACGAGATTCGTCTTTCCCCAAGCAGAGTTCCTCCCGTGTATAATTGAAAACGGTATTCCCCAGGGTTTGGGAATACAATACCCTGGAGGTTCATCGCCAGAGTTACGATTTGCTTAACGTTCCCAAAACGGACCTTTCCCTCCCGTTCGAATATGATTTTTTCTTCTTCCTGAGCATCCACGAGACATATCTTTACACCTGTTGTACCATGCCCATTCGTCAGCTCACAGAAGAATACAATTTGCGGATGTCTTGCCGGATATTTCTGGGCGTCGATCATTTGGACAATATCGATAATACTCGGCATCCCGGAGACTTTGTCAAAAATAACCCGGTTGCAGGTTATCGCCGACAATAGAATTGGCTGAATATCTGTCATTTCGTGAACTGTATTCCCTACGTTTTGTGGGCATTCATCTTTTGCTTCATCAACCGGCCCATTTTGAACTTCACGTTCCGTTTGGCAGGGACTCGAACCTGCTCCATGGTTTTCGGATTTTGCGCTATCCTGGCTGCACGCATTTTTGTCTCGAAAACACCGAAATCTCGAAACTCCAGGCGGTTATTTTTAGCAAGCTCGTCGATGATCTCGTCGAGGAAAGATTGGACCACAGGCTTAACCACGGCCCTTTTGGTATCAGTATTTTCGGCTATTCGGTCGATAATTTCCTTTTTCGTAATTGTCGACATCGCTCACCTCCAGAGTGATTAATGATATCAATAGCACAATTCCAACAAGCACACCACAGCAGTCTAACAAAAACAACTCCTCCTATTAAACACTTCGTTATTATCTCTCCAATAAAGCAATTTAGCAAGTAATATCTCAAACAAATTGCCTTTTTTTCGCAATAATATACAGAAAACAATCGCCGACCGGTAAATACAAGGAGTAAATGGCAACAGTTGCCGTATGTAAAAATGAGCAATAAAAAACCGGCTCCCTGATATTGACCTCCGGCTTCTCTCGTTTTTATTTGGAATATCATTGAAAATGAGATAAAAATTGGCTACTATAGGATGTAAAGTTTGCAGAAGTTTTTCACTGAAATGTTCAAAAAAATTCCTGTTAGTACTTTTGAAACTTTTATCGAAGGAGGAATATCATGTGTAACAAATCAATCTATATGATTTCATTAATCGTGGCTTTTGGATTGGCTGCGAGCCTGGTAAACGCTGACATTACGACCGGTCTTGTAGGGTACTACCCTCTTGACGAAGGGGCGGCCGATACCGCCTTCGACAAGTCGGGTAACGGGCATGACGGGACTCTCAATAACAACGTAACATGGATTTCGCCGGGATACAGAGGCAGCGGAGTTAACCTTGACGGCTCGGCAAACTCAAGGATCGAACTCGGAACCTGGAATCCGGCTGAGGGGACAGGACAATTGTCTCTGGCAATGTGGATAAGGTGGGCAGGTGGAGGCGGTACGTATCAAGGTCTGATCGGCAAAAGAGACACATGGCCCGACACGACGATGTTTCAGTTCCAGGTCAGGCCGGAAAACGGCGGCACTTTCAGGCTTGAAACAGGAACATACGCGATAGTCTCACCCAATAACACTATGAATCCGCTTGCCCAGACCTGGGCGCACGTAGCAGCCACTTTTGACGGAACTACAGCAAGGCTTTATCTCAACGGCCAGGAGATAACCTCCGGTGGATTCGCTTTCAATACAGCAGGCGAAACATCCAATATGGGTATAGGCTGTGTCACCGGCGGTGGCACAGGTTACAGCGGCAACGGCGAAGTCTTCTCAGGTGACATTGACGAAGTCCGCATTTATAACCGGGTATTGTCGGAGGCAGATATTCTGGGAGCTATGGAAGGCGAAGTATGGCCTTACGCCTTCGGCCCCGATCCGGCCGACGGTGCTATACATCCGGATTCATGGGCTACCCTAAGCTGGTCGCCGGGAGATCTTGCGGTCTCGCACGATTTTTATATGGGAGATAATTTCGAAGATGTCAATGACGGAACTGCCGGGACATTCCAGGGTAATTATACAACAGAGTACATGATTGTCGGCTTCTTCGGATACCCTTACCCGGAGGGCCTTGTCCCGGGTACTACTTACTACTGGCGGGTCGATGAGGTCAATGATGCGGAGCCAAACAGTCCGTGGAAGGGCAAGGTCTGGAGCTTTACGGTTCCACTCAAGACCGCTTACAATCCCACACCAGCTAATGGTGCTAAATTTGTAGATACGAATGTAAACCTTAGCTGGTCGGCAGGCCTCGGCACGAAATCCCACACTGTATATTTCGGCGATAATTTCGACGATGTCAATAACACCGTTGGGGGCCAGTCTCAGACGAATACAACCTATAACCCCGGCACCCTCGAGATAGAAAAGACTTACTACTGGCGTGTCGACGAGTTCGATATCTTCGCCACGCATAAAGGCGAAGTCTGGAGCTTTACGACAGCACGTACTGGCGGAGGCGTGAAAGGAAACTACTACACAGGCACGGATTTAAGAAATCTTGTGCTGACCCGCATGGATCCTCAAATCAATTTTAGCTGGGGCGAAGGCTCGCCGGATCCGCTGGTGGACGTTGATTATTTCTCGGTCAGATGGACCGGCGAGGTGGAGGCGGCGTATACCGAGACCTACACCTTCTACCCTTTGAGTGACGACGGCGTGCGCCTGTGGGTCGACGGCCAACTGCTCGTCGATGACTGGAATGACCACGGCCCCATCGAGAACAAAGGAAGCATCGACCTTGTCGGCGGCAATACATACAGCATCGTAATGGAGTACTTCGAGAACGCCGGCGGTGCAACAGCACAATTGCGCTGGTCCAGTCCTTCCACTCCAAAGGCTCTTATCCCGCAGGCCGCCCTTTCGCCGCCGGTAAAGGCCGGCAGCCCAAATCCGTCTAACGGTGCGGCAGATGTAAAACATACACCTGTCCTTCAGTGGAGTGCCGGAGACAATGCCGTCTCACACCAGGTCTATTTCGGAACTGACCAGGATGCCGTGAAAAATGCCGATACGGCCTCGCCCGAGTACAAAGGCTCCAAAGAGCTCGGCGACGAGAGCTACGAGCCGGGATTACTCCAGTGGAATACTGCATATTACTGGCGTGTCGATGAAATCAATGACATCAATCCCGATAGCCCGTGGACAGGCAGCGTCTGGAGCTTTATGACGGCCGACTTCCTGATTGTGGATGATTTTGAGGACTATGACGCCGGTGAGAACCAGATATGGTACACGTGGAAAGACGGGCTTGGCTATGGTGTTCCGAATTCTGAAAACTACTACCCCGGCAACGGAACAGGCTCGGCTGTAGGCTGGGACAACACTCATTCATATACCGAGGAGACAATCGTTCACGGCGGCAGACAATCTATGCCTTTATCCTACAACAACAGCACTTTAAGGTATTCAGAGGCGGAAATGACGCTGATTTATCCGCGCGACTGGACCGAAAACGACGTTAACACACTATCGATCTGGTTCCGAGGCAATCTGGCAGGTTTCGCAGAAGGACCGGCCGGCACATATACGATGACCGCAGCCGGCACGGATATCTGGGAGACAGCCGACGAGTTCCGTTTTGCCTACAAGCAATTATCAGGTGCCGGATCAATTACAGCACAGGTACTTAGCGTAGAAAACACGAACGCCTGGGCCAAGGCCGGCGTGATGATTCGAGAGACGCTGGATCCCGGTTCAAAACATGCCTTCATGGATATCACACCCGGTAACGGCGCTTCATTCCAGGTTCGTAACACGACTGACGGCGACAGTTTCCAACAGCCCCAGGTCGGGATTACCGCGCCGTACTGGGTTAAAGTAGAGCGTGACGCCGCTGGTTATTTTTCGGGCTACCATTCGGCCGATGGTGTCACCTGGCAGCAGATACAGGAGGCGCCGCCGGTGCTCATTTCGATGAGCCAGAATGTCTATATAGGCCTGGCGGTGACCAGTCACAGTGCAGGAGTGACATGCAAGGCCGAATTCTCAAACGTTCAGATAACCGGCGCGGTTAGTCCGGCAATGTGGACGCACCAGGCCATTGGTGCACCTATGCCCAGCAACGAGCCTGAGACTATGTATGTCGCCCTGAACGGCAATGCCTTGGTCTATCACGAAAATCCCAATGCAGCACAGATTGACACCTGGACGCAATGGAACATCGACCTGCAGGAATTCGCAGACCAGGGCGTGAACCTTACCAGCGTCAATACTATTGCTATCGGTTTGGGCGACAAGAAGAATCCGCAAACCGGCGGCTCAGGTACGATGTATTTTGACGACATTCAGGTGATTTTGGGCCCTCCCTAAGGGACGCCTTACGGCGGATACTCGATAACAGATTCTCGTTGCTCGCGAGTATCGAGAATCAAGAATCGAGTTGTGATATTATGAACAAACGAAAAGGATTTACGCTGATAGAGCTACTGGTTGTTATTGCTATCATAGCAGTATTGATGGCGATATTGATGCCGGCATTGAACAGGGTCAGGGAGCAGGGTAAACGTGCTGCGTGTCTCAGCAATGTAAAGCAGTTGGGGCTTTCATGGGTAATGTACGCCGATGAGAACGATAACAAAATCGTGAACGGCTGCACCGGCAGTGGGGGCGAAAATCCCATACCTGCAGACGAAGACGGCTGGGTACACTGGGCAGGATACACCGACCAGACAAGCGAAGCCGACCAGATATTAGCCGTCAAAGAAGGCGCACTGTTCCCATACGTCAACAGCGAAAGGCTCTATCAATGCCCGACAGGCCTGCGCGGTGAGATGCGTACGTACGCCATAGTCGATTCCATGAACGGCTGGCCCAGCAGCGGCCCGAACATTAAAAACAGGATGGATATTCGCAGAACCGGCGAGAGGGTCGTTTTCATCGACGAAGGCTGGGTAACATTCGCCAGTTGGTCCATTCCTTACGACAGAGAGGCATGGTGGGGCTCGGCCGTCACACAAGCGGGAATACTCGCGGCCGACAATCGCCACAAAGATCCGCCGCCGGTCAGGCACGGAGACGGCACAAACTTTTCATTCGCGGACGGGCACAGCGAATACTGGAAATGGAAAGATCCGCGCACGATAAGCTACGGCAAGCTGGAGGTCGGTTCCAGCCCCGACCAGACGGGCAATCTGGACTTGCACAGGGTCCAAAAGGCCGTATGGGGCAAATTGGGCTATACCGAATCGCCCTGGTAATGGATTGAGCGATCCTCGTGAATCTGTTATTTTAGCGATATGCATGATGCAATCGCGAAACACTGTGACCAGTTGGATCGCTGCAATCAGCGAGGCGGGCGGATGCTGTCAGTCTTCGATTTACTTGCAGCGGAAACTCTTGACTTGGATTTGGCTGCTTACCTGATGGCTCGCATCAGCACCGGCTCATCTTTCATGGTTGGTTCGGTGCCGGGTGGAGCAGGCAAGACAACAGTAATGTGTGCCCTGCTTAATTTTGTGCCGGTAGATGTTCCGCTGATTGCTGCAACTGCTTATTACTTCGCTTATTTATGGGCGGACGAATTAAGGGCCTATTGCGGACTGTTCGAGAACGGGCATATGCTCGTCACGAACCTGCATGCAGATAATCCGGAGCAGGCAAGAGAACAAATCTGCCAAACCAATGGTGTGCCAGACGAGTATTTTAACAAATTCGAGCTGCTTATTTTTCTGCGCATAGAGAACCGCTATCTCAAAGCCAAACGCTGGATAGAAGAGGTCTACTCAAGTGACGGCTCATCCGGACATGAATTGATTTTCAGCGCAAACAGGAACAAAACTCTCGATAAGAACGCAAGACATTATCTGGCTGATCCGGAATATGTCGCTGTGTGCCGGAATTTTCTGACGAAAATACCGCCGGGCGTGCGCACCATCGAGGATACACGCCGGCACGTTGTGGAATTCCTGCACAGAATAAAATGATATCAAAATCGAAAATAAAATCTTAATACGGAGATGAGTTATGAAATATCGCCGACTGGGTAAGACGGAAATGAAAGTTTCAGTCATCGGCATTGGAACATGGCAGCTCGGCGGGGAGTGGGGCAAAAAGTTCGAACAGACTGAGGTCGATGCGATGATCGGCAAAGGCGCCGAAATGGGCATAAACCTGATTGATACTGCTGAGTGCTACGGAGACCATCTCTCGGAAAAGCTGATCGGCCGAGTCATAAAAAGCCGGCGCCAAAAGTGGATAATCGCCACCAAGTTCGGCCATAAGTTCAAGCCGAACTTCGAGCGGGAAAATCTTTTCGAGCCGGCCTAGGTTCAAAAACAATTAGAGGATTCATTAAAGGCGCTTCAAACCGACTACATCGACCTTTATCAGTTCCACAGTGGAACAGATGAAATGTTCGACACGCCGGGATTGTGGGAGATGCTGCAACAGCAGGTTGACGCGGGCAAGATTCGCCATCTGGGGATATCGATAAGCAAAAAGCACGGCAGCCTTTATCAAGTCGAGAGGGCATCCGATATCGGAGCCGAGGCAATCCAGGCCGTATATAATCGAGTAGATCGCAAGCTGGAAGGAAAAATCTTCGATTCATGCATCCGGCAAAACTTGGGTGTGCTGGCACGGGTGCCCCTCGCCAGCGGATTTTTGAGCGGCAAATACAGCGAAGATTCGAAATTCGCCGGCACGGACGTCCGCAGCTCCTGGCACGACCAGGATGAATGGCAGGAAATTTATAGAGAAGCAGCAAGTTTCAAGAATGAAGTTCCAGCAGGCGTGCCGATGGCCCATTGGGCCCTTGCATGGTGCCTGCAACATCCGGCCGTAACATGCGTTATCCCGGGCTGCAAAACAGTCGAACAAGTCGAATCGAACGCTCTGGCAGCGGACCTCCAAGCTGTAAGCGACGACCACCCGCAGGCTGCGTTATAAATATTAACTCCGTGAGATAGGCAAAACCGTTATCTCATGGGGTGAACACGAAAAAACACATGCTACCGGCAACAAAATCTGGTATTCTATCGCTACAGAACGATTCTCGATGAGTATCGAGTATCAAAAAAAAGTTCCTTGAGAGGGCATGCAGATGCATCATAAAAAATTGACACGTCGAACGTTTCTGAGAGCCACGGCTTCCGCTGTCGCTGTTCCTTATGTGATTACATCTTCGGCAATCAGTGCCGGCGGTAAAAACCAGACCGCCCCGAGCGAACGAGTGAACATGGGATTCATCGGCCTGGGGGGCCAGGGTTCCGGACATCTGCTCGGCGGAGCATGGACGTACGTTCCCGGCG
>WOR8_10003159_pt1 | contig 25011 bp, 27 predicted proteins | sample DeeMarSeWOR38_10_FD_19890 | JGI IMG/M metagenome (IMG submission 19890) | reverse complement strand
TCAAAATGTTGAGATTGAACTGCTTTTACAGCTTCAATACCATTGGAAGCTATGTCAAATGAAAATCCTTCATTGGAAAGCAAAAGAGCCATCATACGTTGGTTTAGATAATCATCATCAACCAACAAAAGCTTATATTTATTCTTTTCCAAGGCAGCCACAATACTTAAGGTAATAACAACTATTGATTTGAAAACAACTTGTGATCGAGGCGTAAACCAGCCACATCCAGTGCATTTGAAAAAGATGGCCGCAAACCCGTGGCACGAAATTCGCCAACGATCCGTCGATTTTCATCCACGCCAGTCTGTTGGAATTTGAACAAATCTGTCATCGTTATAACGTCACCTTCCATACCGACCACTTCTGAAATATGCGATAAACGCCGAGAGCCATCTGGATAGCGAGAAAGTTGAACGATCAAGTTCAATGCTGACGCTATTTGCTTACGAATAGCAGTGAGAGGCAAATCAAGGCCGGACATAAGAGACATCGTTTCCAATCGGGACAGAGTGTCACGAGGGGTATTAGAGTGAACGGTTGTTAATGAACCATCATGGCCCGTATTCATTGCCTGGAGCATGTCAATAGCTTCTCCACCGCGGACCTCACCCACAACGATGCGATCTGGACGCATGCGTAGTGCATTGCGAACTAAATCGCGTACCGTAACAGCCCCATCTCCTTGGTAGTCTGCAGGTTGGGCCTCTAAAGAAACTACGTGGGTCTGGTGCAGGCTGAGTTCGGCAGAATCCTCAATGGTTACAATTCGCTCCCAATCAGGGATGTAGTGAGTAAGATTATTCAATAAAGTTGTCTTGCCAGAACTGGTATTTCCTGCAACAACGATGTTCAATGATGCTTGGACACAAATTGAAAGGAATTCAGCAATCTGTGGTGTCAACGACCCAAGATCAACTAATTGTTCAACCGTTAGCTTATCTTTTAGGAATCGGCGAATTGTTATGCATGGCCCACTTGGTGAAACAGGTGGAATGACAGCATTGACACGCGAGCCATCGGGAAGACGCGAATCTATCAGGCGGTGTTTGTTATTAATATAACGACCCATGGGATTGATAATGTGGTTTATTGCAAAACGAACATGCTCATTATTGTCAAATTTTAAATCGGTCAGTTCCATTTCACCTTTTTTTTCGATGAAAATCTGATCTGGCCCATTTACCATGATTTCGCTTATTTGCGGATCGTCAAAATACTGTTCAATGGGTCCATAGCTGGCAACATAGGAAAAAATCTCATTCGCAAAAGATTCCCGATCTGTCTTTGATAACTTTGCGCCATACTCATCGATAGCTGTATCAACTATTTGGCGTAATAGAGATTCATATCGCTCCCCCACAGGCGGTTCTGTATCTACCTTGTCAAAAATTATTCGCAGAACATCCTGGCGGTTTACATCTTCAAGCTGTATTGTTTTACTCGAACCAGTTGACTTCTTTTTAGGCATTGTATTTCCTCGATTCTTTCAAAAGCATATTCTAGTCGTTGTCATTCTATGGATGTGCAAAGCACACATAAGCATGACGGGGAATCCATGATTATGTTACTATAAACTCAATGATAGAATATGTAGGCGAACTTCCAAATCCGCTGATTGAGTATCTGGTCGATTGAGAGATTAAGATTGAGAACGAGTGAGTTGTGATAGTTTCGAATGGGAATGGGAATATGAAACCCTTTGTGATTGCAATTGCAAATGAAAAAGGTGGTGTTGGGAAAACAACTACCACTCTAGCCATCGGTACACTTTTGGCGCGGATGGGAAACAAAGTCCTATTTATTGACCTCGATCCGCAGGGCAATCTGACCTTATCACATGGTTATAAGCCACACGAAATGCCACCGCCAGCCAGCGATTTACCAACTGCCCCAACTTTGTTTGCCAAAGATTCTTATACTACAGAGAATAAAAATCTCGATTTGGTCTTTGCGCGGTCATTAATCATTGATGAAGCACAACAGATACAAGTCAATACCGGAGACGATTCCTATTTTCTCAGCCAGGATTTAGAGGTCATCTCAACGTTGCCCTACAACTATGTTCTTATCGACTGTCCGCCGTCTTTGGGGAAGATAATGATCAACACATTGTTGGTGTCAGATTTTCTTATTGTCCCATCTCAGGTGGATTTTTTTTCCGCCTACGCATTAAAGAATATGATGGAATTGGTCGGCAAAGTTCGCCAGGCAGGAAACCCGGATTTACCCTATCGAATTCTTATTACGCTTTTTGACAAGCGTAACCGCATCCACCACAGTATCAAAAAACAGCTTTACCACACGTTCGGATCAGGAATTTTCAAAACAATAATTGAAGTAGACGCTGAAATGCGCAAAACGGCGATTTTGGGTTTTCCAACCACAACCAGTCGTGGCGTAAGGCAGTACCGTTTGCTTGTAGATGAGTTGCTGGAGGATATTCAGAGAACTCGATCAGCGTAGATTAACAAGGAGTAACTCTCAAACTGTAACCCCCTACTGGAGCATATCAGAGAAATTATGGTGCGCTCTAGTCGGTTTGGCCGATCAAGGCTTCAATTGCTTGGGCCAGGGCATCGATGCGGAAGGGTTTAATCAGGTAGTCATTTGCCCCGGCTCCGTACGCGGTTTCTTTACTCTCGTTATCGTCCATAGCGGTAACAATCACGATCGGTATTTTTGCATAGTTTGGATCTGCGCGCAGCATTTTGCACACCTCAAACCCATTGGGTTCCGGCATCATAAGGTCGAGGAGAATGAGATCGGGAGACGTGGAGTTTGCAACCTGTATTGTTTCCGCGCTTTCATTGACGGAAGTGGCCTCATGTCCTTTTATTGCAAGAACCTTCTCTAACAAGGTTGTAGCGTGCACATCATCATCTACGATCAGTATCTTTGCCATAAGATGATTATAAATGAAAATCTGAGATTATTATAGATATAATGCCTAATATGCGGATGCCCCTCTGGAGCCAATCAGATGCTGTTGTATTGATGGGGAGCGAGTTTTTCAAAGAAAAATCAGAGTAAAATACTAACGTGTCTTTTCATTGGAGTTTCTAAATGGTTGCCAAGGTTGTTTTGAACCCATACTCGAATCGCTGGAATTCGCAATTACGTTGGCCAGAAGCTGAAGCCGCGCTCAAGGGTGCAGGTGTAAAATTTGAATTGGCGGTTTCTCAGCATAAGGGGCAGGTGGTAGAGTTAGCAGAAGAAGCTGCCCGAGCAGGTTTCTCGCCAATCATTGCGGCAGGTGGCGATGGTACTATCAGCGAGACTGTTCATGGGTTAGTGCGTGCCGCCAAATCTGAAAAAGAGTTGGTGGGCCCGTTGGGTATCATACCGTTGGGCACGGCCAATGATTTTGTGTTCAATGCGGAGTTATCTGATGATTTGCAGGCTGCTACCCAGGTTATCGCAGCCGGAAAAATACAATCCATTGATATTGGTAATTTGAACGGCAGACCATTTATCAACAACTCCGCTGCGGGACTGGAGCCCTACGTTACGATCAAGCACGAACGCATCCAATGGATCAAGGGCATGGTCCGGTACCTGGTCGCGGCCATGTGGGCCATTATGGACAAGCCCGAATGGACTGGTAAGGTCAAATGGGATGATGGCGAATACAAAGGCCCACTTACGTTGGTAACGATTGGAAACGGCAGGCGAACGGGCGGATTTTTTATGACGCCACACGCTGACCTGACCGACGGCAAATTGACATTGGCGTTTGGTTATCGTGGCACGCGGCTTGGCATGTTCCAGGCTTTACCGCGCACCTTCAAAGAGGATAAAGGCAGTTATATTGAGATGGAAGGTATGCATGAGCTCGACTCTACCAGGGTGAGCATTCATCTCGACCATCCCTCGCCTGCTCATACAGATGGGGAGTTGTTCCCTGATTTTATGCAGGATTTTGAGTATTCAATCCAACCCGGACGTTTGCAACTGCTTGTTCCCTAGATGTCTTTCTTAACTGCCCTTTCGTTTCGCCCTCTGACCTCTGGCCTGTGGACCGATTTTGAGCATCTCTTTGGCCCGCGCGGCGCTTGCGGAGGTTGTTGGTGTATGTTCTGGAAACTGCGTGGCAAGGCTTTCGACGAGAATACAGGTGAACCGACTCACCAGATGCAAAAATCCTATGTGGACTCAGGGGCTGTACCGGGCTTGATTGCTTTTGATGGAAACGAGCCAATTGGTTGGATCGCCATCGAACCGCGTTCGGCTTATCCGAAACTGGCACACTCGCGCATTCTCAAGCCGATAGATGATGCTGATGTCTGGTCGGTGCCTTGCTTTTTTGTGGCGAAGCAGGCTCGTCGTCAAGGATTGACGGTAGAGTTGCTCAAGGTGGCAGTGGCTTACGTCAAGGATCAAGGCGGAAAAATTGTAGAAGGGTATCCGGTGGATGCGAAAAAAGATATGCCTGCGCCCTTTGTCTACACTGGTACGGCAGCCGCCTTCCAAAAAGCGGGATTTGTCGAGGTTGCGAGGCGTTCTGAAACCCGTCCAATTATGCGCTATTCCATAGGGGATTGATGTCTTTCAAAGATTTCCAAAAAGCATCAAGTAGATTAACCATCCGAGATGCCGGGTTTTTAGTGCTTGCAGCGGTGATTGTCACCTTGGTGCTGGCTGGGCTGGCAGTAGGGAATTACTACCTGGCCAACGTTCTTCCTGATGGCGGAGAATTTTACTTGCTTCGGATAGGTGGGCGATCCTTCTTGTTTGATCGCATTGAGCCGTATAGTGGGGTTGTCCCGGCGCGAGTGCAGGATCAGGTGTATGGACGAGCAGCCTTATCAGGGGATGATGCTTACATCTTAGATATTCCTTTTCATCTGTTGATTATTTTTTTTCCACTGGCTCTATTTCCTGACGTGCTAATAGCCCGCGCTTTTTGGATGGCATTTTCAGAGATTGCATTGGCAGGCTATATCTACTTCTCATTTCGGTTGTTGGAACGACAAATTTCAATCTTTTTCATTATCCTGATTTCTATTGCTTGCTTTGTGTCGTTCTATACGTATTACGCGTTTTTTGAAGGCTCTTTAGCTATCTTGCTTGGACTTGCATATATTGGTATCCTTTTATCCTTACAAATCAGGTTTGATGAACTGGCTGGCGCATTGATGGTGCTTTCCGGATTCCAATGGGAAGTGGGTGGGCCATTCCTGTTGTTTATCGTGTTGTGGGTAGTTTGGGAAAAAAGGTGGCGGGTGTTCTTTGGTGCGGCCATGCTGGCCTTTATCTTGCTTGTAGTTTCGTTTTTTTTATACCCTGGCTGGGTGATATCCTTTTTGCGCGCAACATGGAACAGTATTCAAGTGGGCTATGGCTTTTCTGTGCATGAAATTATGGATCAAATCTGGCCTGCCTTTGGTAGCACACTTGGCTGGATATTGACCGCTGTACTGGTTGTTCTGCTTGGTTATGAGTGGGCTGGAGCACGAGGAACTGATAGCCATCGTTTTATCTGGGCAATCTGTCTTACTTTTGCAGCAACACCGTTATTGGGTTTTCGCGTGGAAATGGATCAACTCCTTTTCCTTACTTTGCCAGTAATACTGATTGTCGTAGTTTCACGTGAACGTTGGCGCAAGTTTGGTAATGGAGCCGCCATTTTTCTTGTGTTATTTTATTTCGGTGTACCCTGGCTGCTGTATACACAGGGAGCGCCCCAATGGATTGACTTACCTGATGGTGAAATCTTGTTCTTGTTCTGGCCCCTTTTCGTGTTTATTGGATTGTACTGGGTACGTTGGTGGACCATTCGTCCGCCGCGCACATGGCTGGACCAAACAGAAAAAGTGAAACAATAATGAACTGGCGCGCGTACACATTCCTCTTTATTCTTGGCCTGGGGGGTGCATTTGGAATTGCTTCCTTGCAATCTCTGCCCGGTTATCTCGATTCGGATTATTACTTTGTGGGTGGTCTGCAATTGGTGGAAGGGAAAGGCTTCACGGAGCCTTTCCTGTGGAATTATCTTGACGACCCGACCGGCCTGCCGCATCCATCACATACATACTGGTTGCCTCTCTCATCAATTTTAGCGGCCATTAGCATGTTTGTGACCGGTCAGCATACTTATGCTGCAGCACGACTGATCTTTATCCTGATCGCTGCTTGTATCCCCCCGCTAACTGCTTATCTGGCGTTAGATATCACAGGCCGTCCCAATCTGGCTTTGACCTCGGGCCTGCTGGCCGTTTTCTCGGTTTATTACGCGCCCTTTTTGCCAGTCACTGATAATTATGCCCCCTTTATGCTGTTGGGTGGATTAGTTTTCTTGCTGGTGAAAAATAAAAGTTGGTGGGCTTTCCTGCTTATGGGCTTGCTGGCCGGCTTGATGAACCTGGCCCGAAGTGATGGCTTGCTCTGGCTCGGGCTGTTGGGTTTGCTGCTCTTGTGGCAATCTACTGCATCCGATAAGTCGGTGAAAAATAGAATCCGGTCATTTGCGATTTCCGGTGTACTTGTCGTATTGGGTTATTCCCTGGTAATGGCTCCCTGGTATGCTCGTAATATCTCGGTTTTTGGCTCTCCAATGGCGCCGGGGGGAAGTCGCATCCTGTGGCTGACCGATTACAACGACACCTTTGCATTCCCGGCTGATCAGGTCAACATGGCTTCTTGGTTGGAGGCAGGCTGGGTGGCAGCAGTCAAAGTCCGTTTGTGGGCATTGCGGATGAACGTGATGAATGCCTTTGCTGCGCAAGGTGGTATTCTGTTATTTCCCTTCATCATTATTGGATACCGGCAACTCCGCCTTGACATCCGTGCCAGGCTAGCTGGAGTTGGTTGGATGATTCTCCTGGTTGTGATGACTCTCATTTTTCCACTTGCAGGCGCGCGTGGTGGTTTCTTCCACGCAGGAGCAGCCTTTCAACCCTTCTGGTGGGCGCTTGCGCCGCTTGGCCTCGCGCATTTGGCAGATGCTTTGTATCGTCGCAATATCCTGAGCGCCGAGCATGCCGGAACCGTGTTTCAGGGGTTATTGGTGGTGATTTGCATATTACTCACAATCGTTATTGTCCAAGTGCGAATTTTGCAACCGGGCTGGCAGCCGATTGAAGAGTTATATATCGAAGTGGAGCAATTCCTCGTTGAGCGTGGTGCAAATCCAGATGAGATGGCTATCGTTCGCAATCCAGCAGGGTATTACATTGTCAGCAGGCGTCCAACCATTGTTATGCCGCCGGGCGGACCGGACACCATCCTGGAGTTGGCCGCCCATTATGGTGCATCATATTTTATTTTAGAGCCGGAAGGAGTATTGGAAGAGTATCAAGAACTTTACGATCAGGTTGAAGTGAATCCGAAGTTGAAATATCTTGGGGATGTGGAAGGTGCGCGAATTTTTGAACTTCACCCTGCCAAATAAAATAGTCGCCTGGGGGTTGGCATTAGCCAGCTTGATCAGTATGACGATGTATCTGGTTGCCAGTGCGCTCTATTATCGTGTTGGTTTTCCGCTTGATGATTCCTGGATCCATCTGACATATGCCCGTAATCTAGCGGTGTATGGTGAGTGGGCTTTCCAACCCGGAGTGCCCTCGGCGGGGTCAACTGCCCCGTTGTGGACCGCGCTACTTTCCATTGGATTCTTTCTCAAGCTTGCTCCTTATGTCTGGACATACCTGCTTGGCGTACTCCTGCTTTGGGGTATGGGATTGTTCGGTGAGATGGCTGTCCGACGTATCAGTCCGGCTTACCAGAGTCGTATTCCTTGGGTGGGATTATTCCTGATCGCGGAATGGCATCTGGTCTGGTCGGCAGCCTCGGGGATGGAAACACTGCTGCACGCGCTGGTCATCACGGTAGTGTTGGGCATGCTGATGAGTGGTTCGCGTCGCTTCATGATCCTGGGCCTGCTTACCGGACTAAGCATCTGGGTGCGGCCTGACGGGATTACGCTGCTCGGGCCGATCGCTGTCCATGCGCTGGCAGGCTACGGGTCCGGAAAGAAGCGCTGGCGGGATTTGAGTTTATTTGTGATTGGATTTGCATCCTTGTTTGTCCCGTACCTGTTGTTTAATCTAATCCTGGCTGGAACGCCGATGCCGAACACGTTTTATGCTAAACAGGCTGAGTATGCGATATGGCAGGCGCGTCCGTTTTTATCTCGGTTTTGGGAGTTAGCTTTGCAATTTTTTGCCGGACCAAGTTTGGCCTTGTTGCCTGGAGTTGTTGGCTGGTTCGTGATTTCCTTGCGGAAGCGCGATTGGAGCACGTTAGCCACGATGGTGTGGTTTGCCGGATATTTGTTTTTATATGTTGAACGCCTGCCTGTATACCAGCACGGACGCTATGTGATGCCTGCCATGCCGATATTCTTTTTGTGGGGATTGGTAGCGTTGATAGCGTTTTCAAAATCAAAGCTCTTTGGGCGTTATCATTGGATTGCAGTCACGAGTTGGAACCTTTTGGCGGGAGCTTTGTGTGTGGCTTTCTGGTTATTTGGCGCGAATATGTATTCCCAGGATGTTGCGCTAATCGAAAGTGAGATGGTAGCTTCGGCGAAGTGGGTGGCTGAGAATGTGCCCCAAAATGAAATCGTTGCAGCGCATGATATCGGGGCTCTGGGCTATTATGATAATCACGAATTAATCGATCTTGCAGGGCTGATTTCTCCGGAGGTAATTCCATTTATTCGTAATGAGGAAAAATTGGCCGAGTTTTTGGATGAAAGCGATGCAGCATATTTGATCGCGTTTCCAGAGTTCTATCCAATGCTAAGTGAGATGGGAGAACCAGTGTATGTTACAGAAGGGATTGGACCAGAATTGGGAGGAGAAAATATGATTGTTTTCCATTGGCGTTAAGTTGCAATTATTTCACGGATTAGGACTCATGTGCTATACTTTTAAAAACCAAATATGACTGGGGTGAGGATGAAAGAGATTACTTTACTAATCGTTGACGATCACCCGCTTTTCCGGCAAGGCGTTGCAGATGCGCTGGCGTTGGAAGAGGGGTTTCGCGTGGTCGGGCAGGCTGCCGATGGCAAGCATGCGCTGGAGTTGATTCGTGACTTGGACCCGGATATTGCAGTTTTGGATGTGAATCTACCTGAAATGAACGGCCAGCAGATTACACATCAGGTAACCCAGGAAAAACTCCGTACGCGAATTTTATTGTTGACCGGGTATGATGACCTTGAGCAGGCAATCCATGCAGCTCATGCTGGCGCTGCTGCATATTGTGCCAAAGATATCCAACCGCAGAGTCTAATTAATAATATTCGCGAAGTTTCCAATGGAAAGTATGTAATTGGCGAAAATGTGTTTACGCGCCGCGAGTTAGATAATTGGTTGGAAAGCCAGATGGAGGGGGCACGGCGGTCGTATAGTGAACCCGGTAGCCCCTTTCACCCATTGTCAGATCGCGAAATGGAAGTATTATCTTGCGTAGTACGTGGTATGAGTAATAAGGAGATTGCTGGGCTGTTGGGAATCAGTCACCAAACTGTTAAAAATCATGTTACATCTATTTTGCGCAAGTTTGGTGTTGAGGATCGAACACAAGCTGTAGTCTATGCATTGAAACGTGGTTGGGTGAACTTGCAAGAAACTGATATTAATAAACCGCAGGAGTGATGTTGGTATGACTTCAGAGCTTGAAGGTGCTGGTGAAAAAGTTTTAGAGTTTGATGCGAAGGATGAGTTGGAGGAAACCCAGCGTGCCTTACGTGAAACTACACTCATGATTGAGCAAAGTCAGGGGGAAGTTTCAAAATTGTCACAGCGGAACGCCGCAATTACCGCTCATTTACAGCAGGTACAAAATCAAATTGCTGATATGCCAGTGGAGGAAATTCGCATGGCATATGATTCGGCTTTAGATGCACAACAACGCCTGTTTGTGATGCGTGGACAATTAGAAAAGCTGCAGAGTGATAAAACACAGTTAGAGAGGTATCTGACTGCCTTGGAAGCAATGCAAAATGGTATGCAAGGCTCTGACTCTGCTGGGCCTGGAACCGGCGGAAAAGGCCCCCTGGCAAGTGTTGAGATGCTGGTCAATGCTCAAGAGGCCGAACGACAGCGACTTTCCCGGCAGATGCATGATGGGCCTGCACAGGCGCTGTCAAATTTCATTCTGCAAACAGAAATTGCAATGCGTTTACTGGATGTAGATCCGACCCAGGCGCGCGATGAGTTGGGGAGTCTCAAAGCATCGGCAATGGGGACGTTTCAGAAAGTAAGAAATTTTATTTTTGAGCTACGGCCCATGATGTTAGATGACCTTGGCTTGATCCCGACGATTCGGCGTTATGCCGATACATTCAAAGAGCAAACAGGATTGGATGTGAATGCGACTGTTAGTGGTGATGATCGTCGCTTGGAACCTTATCTAGAAGTAATGGTGTTTCGTGCTATACAAGAATTAATGGGTAACGCAGCGCGCCATAGTCAGGCTACTCTGCTTAAATTGAATATCGATTTAACGGATACGCAGATTCGAGTCAGTGTTGATGATAATGGCAAAGGTTTCGACTTTGATACTATTCAAAAGGGGCAGAGTTTAGGCATAAAGTTAATTCGCGAGCGTACTGAGATGTTGGGGGGGACTTTTGAAGTTGATAGTGCAGCCGGAAAAGGTGCGCGAGTCATGTTTTCATTACCTGTACGAAAGTAGTACCAGTATAAAGAGACCTTTTTTGTTATGGGCACTGTGATGGTGTATGGCCTTACTTAAATACCAATCATGCATTTGATATTTTTCCTGTATAATCGATATGATAGAGTTGGTTAAATACTGTCTATTTAGAGAGGAGTCCTCATGCGTCGTGGACGAATTTTCATTTTTCTGGCCCTGATATTGATTATCGGCCTGGCTGTTGTTGCATTAGTGTTTCGCCAGTTCCTTGGTGCGGAATCTCCAGTTGCGGAAACGCAGCCAACAACTGTTCAAATTTATATTGCGGGTCAAAATATTCCTCAGGGAGAACCAATCACAGAGGATGTCCTTGCAACCCTTGATATTCCTCAAGATAAAGTGGCCTCGGTAATGTTCACAACTGGCCAGAAAGAGGAATTAATAGGGAAGATCGCCAAGTATCCAATTGACCAAGGTGTTGTGATTACGCGTCCGATGGTTTCAGATGGCGCACTAGCCGAAGGCGGACCTGAATGGGCTTCCCAAATTCCACAGGGGATGACAGCGATTGCTATTCCGACTACGCGATTGGCGTCTGCAGCGTATGGTGTACGAGATGGCGCACATGTCGATGTGAGCGCTTGTTTCTTGTTTGTAGACGTAGATCCTTCCTATCAATCCCAATTGCCAAATGATGTTGGTTTTTTGACTGCTCCTGCAGATGTAAAACCACCTGATATGCCAGGAGTAACCCTGGGGATTTATCCACCGGAAGTTCCTCAGATGCAGGGCCGCACGGAAGTCGAACCTGCGTTTCAGCAAGGCATTTATGTAATGCCATCTGAGCCACAACGCCCTCGCTTGGTTTGTCAGATGCTTTTGCAAAATGTGAAGGTTATGAAAATGGGAGGTTTCCCTTTTCAGCAGACGCCGGTAGACACAGGCGAAGTTGATCCACAACAGCAGGCACAAGTGGTGCCACAGACTGATCAGACCCCAGATATTGTTACTTTACTTGTTACCCCTCAGGATTCTGTTACGATGTCATATTTAATCTATACAGATGCCAAGATTACATTGACACTTCGAAATGCAACCGACGAATCCCGTGTGGCTACCGAGGCGGCAACGCTACAGTTTCTCTTAAGTCAGTATAATATCCCTGTCCCTGCAAAACTTCCGTATGCAATGGAACCCAGGGTTGACGAGCTAATCTCCCCATTCCTTCCAGGTGATGTGGTCACTGTTGCGCCGGAACAATAAAATAAGAGGTAGTTTATTATGGCGGCAGGCCGAAAAATTCACGTGCTTATCGTAGATGATATTGCTGAAACGCGTGAAAATGTTCGCAAGCTTCTTCAATTTGAAGCAGATATTGAAGTAGCAGGTGTAGCAAAGTCAGGCAAAGAAGGTATCGAACTGGCACAGGAGTGTGATCCTGATGTTGTGTTAATGGATATTAACATGCCGGATATGGATGGCATATCTGCTACTGAGGCGATTCGTGGCAAACTGCCTCATGTGCAGGTCATCATTTTGTCTGTTCAAGGTGATCCGAACTATATGCGGCGTGCCATGCTTGCAGGGGCCCGCGACTTTCTAACTAAACCGCCCATGGCGGACGAACTGATTTCTGCCATTCGTCGCGCTGGTGAAATGGCCCAACATGAGCGAACAAAAAATGTTCAGGCTCATAGTGCTCCTGGTAAAGCTGGGGCACCACTTGGGTCTGGGTTATCCTTGACGCAAGGGAAGGTGATTACTGTATACAGCCCAAAAGGAGGAACCGGCTGTACAACGTTAGCTGTTAATCTCGCGTTAGCCTTACATAATGAAGATACGCGCGCTGCTCTTATTGATGGGAATTTTCAGTATGGAGACGTAGCTGTATTTGTAAATGAACAGGGTAAAAATACAATCATTGACATAGCCACGCGTGTGGATGAACTAGATCCAGAGATTGTCGAAGGGGTTATGATTAATCATGCGGCAACAGGTGTTCACATATTGGCTGCACCATCACGTCCTGAGCATGCAGAACAAGTAAGCGGCGATCAATTTTCCCATTTGATTGAATATTTGCGCCAAATGTATGCTTATGTGGTTATTGATACAACACCTATTTTGACGGACATTACCCTTTCAGCGATTGATAAAAGTGATGTAATTGTTTTAGTTACCACGCAGGACATCCCATCCATTAAAAATGCACGATTGTTTTTAGATTTGCTCCAAACAATTGGAATTGAGCGTGAGCGAATTGTGTTTACTATGAACCGATATGATAAACGGATTGCGATTACACCGGAGCGAGTGGGTGATAATCTAAAACAGGAAGTGGCTGCTGTTATTCCATTGGATGAGCGGGTTGTTGTTCCGGCTGTGAATCGGGGTGTACCTTTTATCTTAGATAATAAAACACAACCGTCTGCGCGCGGCATTTTGTCTTTAGCGGAAAGTGTACGAGAAACGTTAGCATCTATAGAATTAAATCAAGCTGAGGCGATGAAGTAGTAGAATTTAGGAGTATGCTATGTCATTACTAAAACGTATTGAGCAGGGACAAGGTTCGGACTCGGACCCAAAATCGCAAGGAGCATCAAAACCAGGCGGCTCGGATACTTCGCGCCTGTCATCTTTACAAACAAAACGAACAAACGCTCCAATTACTTCACCGCAAGCAGGTTCCTATTTTGATCTTAAGACTCGCGTACAAAATAAATTGCTGGCTGAGCTTGATCCGTCGATGGATATTACCAGAACGGAGGAAGTAAAACGGACTATCCAGGAACTTTTTGAGCAAATCCTTGCAGAAGAAAACATCGTTCTTTCCAGGCCCGAACGTGCTCGCCTTTTTGAGCAAATTGCTGCCGAAATTTTGGGATTGGGACCTCTCCAGCCTCTTCTTGAGGATGATACCATTACTGAAATTATGGTTAATGGTGCAAAAAATATTTACATTGAACGCAAGGGTAAGCTTCACCGTGTTCCGGTGACATTTGAAAACAATGATCATGTTTTACGCATCATCGACCGTATTGTTGCCCCTCTTGGACGCCGTATTGATGAGTCTAGCCCATATGTGGACGCGCGTTTGCAGGATGGATCACGTGTAAACGCTGTTATTCCCCCGATTTCCTTGGTTGGGCCGGTGCTTACTATTCGTAAATTTTCTAAGAATCCGATTACAGTGGATCAATTAGTGCAATTTGGTTCCATTACACCGGAAGCCCTTCAATTTATGAAAGCGTGTGTGGAAGCTCGCTTGAATATTGTTATCTCTGGTGGTACCGGTTCGGGAAAAACTACTTTGCTGAATGTGATGTCCGGTTTTATTCCGGATGATGAGCGTATTCTAACCATTGAGAATGCGGCAGAACTACAATTAAGGCAAGAGCATGTTGTCACCTTGGAATCCCGTCCACCTAATATTGAGGGCCGTGGCGAGATTACGATCCGAGATTTAGTTATTAACTCTCTTCGTATGCGACCTGAGCGAATCATTGTGGGAGAATGCCGTGGCGGGGAAACGTTGGACATGTTGCAGGCTATGAATACCGGTCATGATGGTTCAATGACGACTGCGCATGCAAATTCTCCGCGAGATACATTGGCACGCCTTGAAACGATGTGCCTTATGGCGGGTATGGATTTGCCGGTGAGGGCTATTCGCGAGCAGGTTTCAAGTGCGATTGATGTAATTTGTCAACAGGAGCGCATGCGCGATGGCACACGTAAAGTGGTGACAATATGCGAAGTTAGCGGTATGGAAGGCGATGTTATCACCATGACAGATATATTTTCATTTGAGCAAACTGGTATAGAAAACGGGAAAGTGGTGGGTAAATTGCGTCCAACTGGGTTGCGTCCCAAATTCATGGATGTGATTGAAGCGGCAGGCATTAATCTTCCCCCCTCTATATTTGGTGTAGGCGATCGTCGTCGTTATTGATTTAGAGAGGTTTGCACACTCGTATGATGACTTGGATATTGATTATCGGCGGAGGCTTGGTGTTAGTCTTGCTGATCGTGGGTGTTGTTGTGTCCGTGAACAGCGAACGCTCTTTGGTTGAAGAACGTCTTGGCCAATATCTAGATGGTGATGAACCTGCGGTCGATAGTAAAGATGAAGGCTCAGTCATTACTGATTGGGTCAACCAAAGGGTAGCAAGATCTTCTCTAGGGGATCGTGTTGCACGTGACCTTGCTCGCGCTGATTTGAAGTTGAAGGTTGCTGAATATTTTGCCCTGTATGTGATTGCCGTTTTTCTTGGTGCGCTCATATCTGGCTTTCTGGGAGCATGGCATCCTGTTTCTTTTTTGATAGGTGCTGTTCTTGGCCTTTTTGCACCTCGATTTTATGTGAAACGCCAGCAGCGACTGCGCCTTAATCGATTTAATGACCAACTCTCTGATATGCTAAATCTTATGGTCAATGGCTTGCGGGCTGGATACTCCACGATGCAAGCATTAGAGGCTGTTAGTAAAGAATTACCTCCGCCGATTTGTGATGAATTTCGACGCGTAGTGCAAGAAATGCAGTTGGGTGTTCCAATGGAAACGGCTCTTGAAAATCTACTGCGGAGAATTCCCAGCGACGATCTAGATTTTGTGATTACAGCAATTAATGTGCAGCGTGAAGTTGGTGGTAATCTATCTGAAATATTGGATTCAATCTCCTTTACGATTCGTGAGCGCGTTCGTATCAAGGGCGAAATTCGTGTGTTGACTGCGCAAGTGCGCGCATCGGGAACACTTTTGTCCCTTGTGCCGATGGTTCTAACTCTTATTTTGTGGTTCTTGAACCGAGATTATCTAATGTCCTTTTTTGAAGATGCTCCTGCCCCTGTTTGTGGATGGATTGCAATGGGCTTGATAGTTATAATGATCGCTTCGGGCTACTTCACCATGATGAAGATAGCAGATATCGAGGTTTAGTATGAGTACTATTTTATGGATAATTTTTGGTGTTGTGCTCGTTATTGGAGTGATTGCACTTGTTGTTGTAGGGGTGCGTACAGCTGCGGCATCTCAAAACGATGAAGACCCCCTAATGGCGCGTCTTGCTGAATTTACTGAACGTGGTGACGTGGTGTCACTTGAAGAACTGGAGTTATCTCAGCCTTTTAGCCAGCGCGTGTTGATTCCAATCCTGCAGGCAATTGGTGAATTTTCTTCGCGCTTCACTCCTCAAAAGGTATTGGAACAAACTAACCTGAAAATGGAATTGGCAGGGAATCCTGTTCGCGTTGATGCATCAACGTTTTTGGCTTCACGCTTTATAGTTGCCGGTCTGTTTGGTGGTTTTTTGTTCTTGATTTCCCGACTTTCTCCAGAACCTTGGAAGTTTGGCACAACTATTTTAGTGGTGTTGCTCTTTACCGTTTTAGGTTTTACTTTTCCCCAGCTTTCCCAGCTTTGGTTGCAAAGTAAAATAAATACCCGCCAAAAAGAAATTCGAAAAGCAATGCCAGATGCTCTAGATTTGCTAACCATTTGTGTTGAAGCGGGATTGGGCTTCGATGCTGCTTTGTCGAAGGTTGCCGAGAAATGGGAAAATCAGTTATCGGTCGGATTTGCGCGGGCTATTCGTGAAATACAGCTTGGCAAAACCAGGCGGGAAGCCTTGCGTGTTATGTCTGATCGAATGGGTATCCCGGAAATGACCAGTTTTGTTGCGGCAATAATCCAGAGTGAGACACTTGGTGTCAGCATGGCAAAAGTGTTGCGTATTCAATCTGACCAAATGCGGATGAAGCGCAGGCAATATGCTGAAGAAGCAGCCCACCAGGCACCTATTAAAATGCTCATTCCAATGATCATATTTATTTTCCCTACGATCTTGATAATCTTGTTGGTGCCGGCAATCTTCCAGATCATGGGTGTCTTTGGCGAGGGCGGTGTTGGCGGCCTCGGATTATAGGTGTCTGGAAATCTTTGGAAATATCGCATCTATCAGGGGATATGGGCTACGCTTGATTGGCTCTTCCCGCCTGTTTGCGGGGGATGTGGAAAAACTGGAACCCGCTGGTGTTTTGAGTGCCACCAAAAAATTCAACTGGTATCTGATCCTGTCTGTGATGTCTGTGGCTTGCCGCAGGCGCGTCCTGGTTTATGTAACCGGTGTCAACAAAAACACCCTTCATTTCGGCTGCTACGATCGTGGGTCATTTTTGAACACCCTGTACGAGATGCTTTGCATCGCTTGAAATATCGCCGTGATATTGGGTTGGGCGAAGCCTTGTCAGATCAAATGTCGGAATTTATAGAACAGTTAGGTTGGCCTATCAACATGATAGTACCAGTCCCATTAGGAAAGAAGCGGTTAAAGGAACGAGGGTATAATCAAGTTGCGATGGTTTCCATACCTCTATCTATACACTTAGGCTTAGATTACGAGCCCGGTGTATTAGTTCGGGCACGGGAAACCAGGTCGCAGGTAGGCTTATCGGCAGTTGATCGGCAGGAAAATGTACAGGATGCATTTCAGGCTGACTCAAAAAAAGTAAACGGGCGCACCGTTTTATTGATAGATGATGTTTCTACAACGGGAGCAACTTTATCGTCCGCGGCGGATGCGCTTTATGCATCTGGTGCACTAGATGTATATGCTGTCACGATTGCACGAGCTTTGCCTCATCATGGTCTTAAACTTGTCTAGAGTTTTTGCCTTTTGGGGCGATAATTAAATTATTCCAAGGAGTTTCTATGTCACCCGAATTGGATATTCAAGCACGCAACATGGAAGTAACCGACCGGATTAACGATTATATTGAGAAAAAAGCCAGCAAGCTTGACAAGTTTCTTCCAGCGATTGAGGAAACCCGTATTGAGCTAGTATATGAAAAGTCAGCTCGCAGCGCGGCAGATCGACACATCGCACAGATTACAGTACGTGGGAAAAATATGCTACTACGCTCTGAAGAGCGTGCTGATGATATATTTGCCGCGTTCGACACAGCAATGGATAGAATCCAGCGTCAGATTGACCGCTACAAAGGCAAGCGCTATCGCGGCCGTGGCGATGGACGATCAGCAGCTGATGTTGTACCGATGCCGGAAATGGATATGGAAGATGATGAAGAGCCGGTTATCGTTCGCAGTAAAAAATTTACTTTAATCCCTATGAACGAAGCCGAAGCGATTGAACAAATGCAACTGCTGGGACACAATAATTTCTTTATCTTCTTCGATGCTGATGCCAATTGCATAAAGGTTCTTTATCGTCGCCGAAATGGAACTTATGGGATAATTGTGCCGGAAGTTGGTTGATGTAAGACAAAGCGACACACTAACTGGCCTGGCAAAGTGTGCTGGGCCAGTTTTATTGGAGCGTAATAAATGGATGAACTACTTGATTTTGATGATGATCTGAGTGAAAATGCGCTTGAGAAAAGCGAAATCGATAGTGATTTACTTGAAAGCGCGATACTGCAACTTTTAAATGCAGTTGGCGAAAACTCTAAACGTGAGGGGTTGAAGTTTACTCCAAAACGTGTAGCCCGGATGTACTCTGAGTTACTCAATGGATATCATGTTGACGCCAAAGCAATGATTAACGGTGCGCTATTTGATATAACTTATGACGAGATGGTGCTTGTCCGTGATATCGAGTTTTACAGTTTATGTGAACATCACATCTTGCCTTTTATGGGGCGTGTGCATGTAGCATATATTCCAGATGGCAAAGTGATTGGCCTTTCAAAAATTCCCCGCATTGTGGATATGTACGCCCGTCGTCTGCAAGTGCAGGAGCGTATGACGCGCCAGGTGGCAGATTTCTTGCGGGATTTGCTCAAGCCACAGGGCGTGGCTGTGGTAGTGGAAGCCGTTCACTTGTGCTCGAAGATGCGTGGTGTTAAAAAGCACGACGCCCGCATGACCACTTCTGCTATGCATGGCGCCTTTCGCGCTAACCTTGCGACTCGCCAGGAGTTTTTGGATAATATTAGCAGAGGAGCATCTCCGCTGCAGATCTAACGCATTTTTTCAAGCTCATACCAGCTTCCGTTTCCAAAAGGGATGCTACTTCCGGGCGCGCTCCACCTCTACTCCCACCGACTGGGCTGAGGGGACTGCGTCCGGTTTTTCTACCCTTAGGATGACCTTTTTCACTCTCTGCTCCTGCAGACAAATCTCTGCCAGGTCATTTGCCAGCGCCTCAACTGTGTGTCGCGCGGCACTTTCGGCGTGAGCCTTCAGCTTGCTGGCAAGGGTGCTGTAATTTACGCAATCTTCGATAGCGTCGGTTTGCGCGGCGCGGTTCGTATCGGTGTAGACTGTCGCATTGATAAGAATATTCTGTGGCGTTTCCCGTTCGTGCCGGTGAATACCGATGATGCCATGCGCGCGAAGGTTGGAAATGATTACTTTATCCATCGCTGCGCGTAGCCATTTTGCTGATGAATTTTTCACTGGTTCTGTCTAGAAGGTATAGAGAAATTGCTAATACGATCCAGGCTACCACCTGCGCTGTTCGTAAGCCGCCAAAAATGAGTGTGCTGTCGCCACGGAAGGCTTCCAAGAAAAGACGTGAGCCACTTGTAAGCGCCGCGAAAGTCAGGAAGTAGATTCCGGGACGAGATTCCGATTTTTGGAACCAGAGCAAACCCAGGATCAGGAGTGCTGCGAGAATTTCATAAACCTGGCTGGGATGGCGAGTTGCTCCCCAAAGTTGGATACCCCAGGGCAGGGAGGTTTCTTTTCCAAAAGCACTGCCAGATGCAAGATGCGCCAATCCCAATCCAAGAGCAAAAACAGCGAATAGGGGTGTTAGTGCATCCAGTGTTGGCCACAGGGACAGCTTTTGCCGCTGCCCATAGACCATCGCTACTATTAGGGCGATAGCCAGTCCGCCGATAGGATCGAACAGGTCAAGGTTGAACGAGATCAAGCTTTGTGGGTTTTGCGCGAAGGCGGAAAGGTTTTCGAGCGCGAACAGGATGCGCCCACCCAGGATGTATCCGATCAACGGGAAGAAAACGATGTTGTTCAAGTCGTTGACACTGATACCGTGCTTTTCACTGCGTTTTTCAGCCAGCCATAAGCCAATCCAAATAGCAGCTATAACAAGGATCAAGTCGCGCGGAGGAGCAAAGAGATTGCGAAAGGATGTAAGCATATTATTCTAGAATGGATTCTATGCGTGTGCGCAACAAAGCTTCGGCCATTGGACCACCGATGACGACCTCCTGAATAATCCCATCCCGATCAATAAAGAAACTGGAAGGCAATGAGCGTAATTCGTATTGAGTTGCTACCTTTCCATTGGTTTCAAGAAGAATTGGAAAGGTAAGCCCATATTTTTGCTTGAAAGGGAGTACAGCCGATGGGGTATCCTGATAGGTCATGTTGAGGGCAAGTATGACGAATCCTTGATCGTTATACTCTTCGTACATCTTCTGCATGGCGGGCATTTCGGCGCGGCAGGGTGGGCACCAGGTGGCCCATAAATTGACCAGCACAGCTTGTCCACGCAGTTCAGAAAGTGTGAAGGTTTCACCTTCAAGTGACTGGAGCGTGAAATCGGGCGCCAGGAAGCCCTGACGTGGTGCGGGAATCTCTCCGGCTGTGGATGTGCCCGCCCGGTCGGCACTGATAAAAATCCAGGCCAGGGAAGCTATCAGGATAAGGGCATAGATAGTGCGTCGTTGAATCAGTTGCATTAGTTCCTTTTTTAGGCTACACTTTTACTTATAGCTTTTAATGTATTGTATGCTTTGCAGGGTTATATCTTACTATGATTTTGACAGACTCTCTCTTTGTTGGAATCGATCCTACTTCCGGGCGAAAGGATTTCGGTTACGTTGCGCTGGATGCCAACCTGAATTTGGTTGATCGGGCTGACGTGGATATGGAAAACATGCTTGCCTTTCTTGACGGGCAGAAATCTGTTGTTGTGGCAATTAATGCGCCCGCACGAGTCAATCGTAGACTGGTCAAGAAAAAACTCGAAGATGAGAGCGTATCACCGCAACGCACCTTTCGTGGTGTTGATATTCGTCTTGCCGAATATGAGTTGCGCGGACGCGGCATTACTGTAACTGGAACTCCTTCACGCGAGGAGTTTTGTCCGGCATGGATGCAAGTCGGGTTTGGGCTGTACCAAAAATTATCTAAAATGGGCTTTAAGTCTTATGGGACAGAAGGTGCAACGAACCAATTGCTCGAAACGCATCCTCATGCCTGTTTTTGTGTGCTGTTGGAAGGAATTCCATTTCCAAAGCCCACACTTGAAGGACGCCTGCAGCGCCAACTGGCCTTATATGATAAAGGCTTGCGCATCACAGATCCGATGGATTTTTTCGAAGAAATCACGCGTTTCAGATTGATGAAAGGTATTCTGCCGGTAGATATGCTCTACCCTCCAGAAGAGCTAGATGTGCTGGTCGCCGCTTATACTGCCTGGCTGGCAGCTAGCCGACCTGAAGAAGTGACCAGACTAGGTGACAAAAGAGAAGGCCAGGTGATATTACCAGTCAGCGAGTTGAAAGAAAAGTATTAGAAACGAGTCGGCGGACAGGTGGTTTGGGGAATTCTTAGAAGATAATCAAGATTGACAAGTTTTTGAAAATTCATCTCTCGCAGGTATAATCATGAACATGATTTATCTGGATTATGCTGCCACCACCCCTGTAGACACCCGCGTCCTGGATGTAATGCTGCCCTATTTCAACGCATCTTTCGGGAATCCATCGTCTGTTCACCGTTATGGACAACGTGCCGAAGCCGCCGTAGAAGAAGCCCGCGAAACCGTTGCTGAGGCCATCAACTGCGATCCTGACGAAGTGATATTTACCTCCTGTGGTTCCGAATCTGACAATTTGGCTTTGCGCGGCGCGGCCCAAGCTATGCTTGAAGGTTCAGGTCGTAAATGGATTCTGACATCCAAGGCTGAACATCACGCTGTCAGCGTGACGGCTAAACAACTCACAGAACATTATGGCTTCCAGGTTAAATGGCTGGATGTAGATGAGCACGGTATGGTTACACCTGCAACGGCCGAGAAGGCCATCTGTGATGACACAGCTATCGTCTCGGTTATGTATTCCAACAACGAGGTGGGTACGATCAATCCGGTCAAAGAGATCGTTAAAATTTGTCATCAGTATGGAGCTTTATTTCATACTGATGCAGTCCAGGCGGCTTCTTATTTGCCGGTTGATGTCGAAGATCTTGGTGCTGACCTGATCTCCTTCGGTGGGCACAAATTTTACGGGCCGAAGGGTATTGGAGCGTTATACGTCCGTAAGGGTACACCACTATTTTCACAGATCACAGGTGGTGGCCAAGAGTATGGTTTCAGGGCTGGGTCATCAAATGTGCCTTACATCGTTGGTTTTGCCGAAGCCTTGCGCCTGACGGTGGAAGAACGCGAGCAACGTACAGCACATGTTAAGCCGTTACGTGACCGAATCGTGGGCACCATCTTAGAAGAGATCCCCGATTCTCGTTTGACGGGTCATCCTGAGTATCGCATCCCGAACCATGCTTCGTTTGCCTTCAAAGATGTAGATGGAAATTTGCTCTTGCAAATGCTGGATGCGGCAGGTTTTGCTTGCTCATCTGGCTCAGCATGTAAAACAGGGAACCCTGAGCCTAGCGAAGTCATGTCTGCGATTGGGTTGTCACGCGATTGGGGGCTTGGTTCCCTGCGCGTAACCCTCGGAAGTGGAACAACCGTAGATGATGTGGAGTCTTTCTTGTCTGTATTGCCAGGGCTGGTTGAGAAAGTGCGTAAGTTAGGCTAAATCGAAAGAGAATCCCTTTGTGTCCTTAGTTGTTAGTAAATTTTATGTCTAAAGTTGTTGTAGCCATGTCCGGCGGCGTGGATTCTTCCGTTGCAGCCGCTTTGCTCAAAGAACAGGGATATGACGTCGCTGGCATGATGATGCGTCTATGGTCGGAGCCGGGCAAGGAAGACTCCAATCGTTGTTGCACTCCCGATTCGATGGCGATGGCGCGTCGCGTGGCGTCGAAACTTGATATTCCTTTTTATGTAGTAGATGCCAAGGAAATATTCCGTGAAACGGTCGTGCAGTATTTTCTGGATGGCTATGCAGCAGGTCAGACCCCGAATCCATGCTTGCTATGTAACCGTCAAATCCGCTGGACGTTTTTGCTGGATCACGCCCTTGCGCTTGGTGCAGAGTACATGGCAACCGGGCACTATGTGAGACGACGAATGATGGACAATGGACAATATGAATTGTTACGCGCCGTTGACCCATCCAAAGACCAATCGTATGTGTTGCATGTTTTGAACCAGGAAAAATTGTCAAAGGCACTTTTCCCGGTGGGGGAGTATCCTAAGTCAGAAATTCGCCAGATGGCAGAATCGTTGAATTTGCCTGCCTACAAACGACCTGATAGTCAGGATTTGTGTTTTCTGGCGGGCGAAGATTATCGTAATTTCATCCAACGCAATGCTGTTGAGATGCTGGTTTCAGGTGAGATCATTCGCCAAGACGGGCGGGTACTTGGACAGCATAATGGATTGGCAAACTATACAATTGGTCAACGCAAAGGATTGGGCGTGAATTCACCTGTTCCGTTGTATGTGCTGGGTAAGGATGCTGATACGAACACCCTGATCATTGGCGAAGCGGATGAGCTTGGCAGGGATGAATTGGTTGCAGATGATGTCAACTGGATTTCTGGCGAAGCGCCGAAAGACCCGTTCCGGGCGGAAGTCAAGATCCGATATACGGCCAGAGAGGCTTGGGCACTGGTAACGCCCGTCGAAAACGGGAAGCAGGTTCAGGTCCGGTTTGATGCGCCGCAGCGAGATGTCACGCAGGGGCAGGCAGCGGTTTTCTATGATGGAGATGCACTCCTCGGTGGCGGGATTATTGTCTGAGTCTAAGTGCAGCCACAGAAACAAGTGAGCGTAATTATGACAATTCCTTCGTTAGTTTTTGCTGCCTTGATTGCCAGTTTGTATGGTGCTCTTTTCCACTTATTTCGTGGCGGCGGGTCTGGGCGGATATTCCTGTATTTGCTATTTAGCTGGGTCGGATTTGTGTTGGGTCACTTAATCGGCATCTGGCAGGAATGGATTTTATTGCCAATAGGGCAATTGAATTTAGGTATGTCTACACTTGGCAGTTTTGTTGTGCTGGTGGGGGGAGATTGGGTGAGCCGAATCCGGATAGGAAATTCGAAGGACTTCTCAGATGGCGGGAAAAGGGTATAATCGGCGCTTGCATATCCTGATTAAAAGAGAGAACTATGGAACTGGTTAATTACCTGATCGATTTGTTTTTACACCTGGATGAACATCTGGCGAACATCATAGGCCAGTATGGTACCTGGACGTATGCTATCCTGTTCTTCGTGATTTTCATGGAGACAGGTTTTGTGGTGACTCCCTTCCTTCCGGGCGATTCGCTGCTGTTTGCAGCCGGCACATTTGCTTCGCCTGTTATGGGGGAAGCGCTGAATGTATATTTGCTCGTTGGTTTGCTGGTTGTAGCAGCCATTCTGGGTGATACCATCAACTACTGGATCGGCCATTATGTTGGCGAGCGCGCTTACGGAAGCCGCTGGGTGAAGAAAGAGTATATTGACCGCACGCATGCCTTTTTTGAAAAGCATGGTGGCAAGACCATTTTCCTGGCCCGTTTTGTGCCTATCATCCGCACCTTTGCGCCTTTTGTGGCGGGTGTTGGCAAGATGTCGTATGGCTACTTCATTTCATACAATTTCATCGGCGCCTTTGTGTGGGTGCCCCTGTTCACTTTCGCGGGTTATTTCTTTGGCAACATGCCCTTTGTGCAGAAGAATTTCGAATTCGTGATCATCGCGATTATCCTGATATCGCTCATCCCGGTATTTTATGAAGCCTGGAAAGCGCGCCAGGAAGGGAAGAGTGAAGCAATTGAAGCTGAAACACCTTAAGGAATCTCAGTTGTTTTCTGAGAAGTGGTTGTTTGTTGTTACTGCGCTTTTTGCGTTGCTTATCCTTGCGCTTGTAATTGGTGCCAATACAGGCCACTTGCCGGATTTAATTGACAGGATTTATCGCTTGCCAAGAGGGGACAAATTTGGGCATCTAATTCTGTTCGGTATCCTCAGTTTTTTGCTGAACAAAAGTGCCCTGGCGTTTTTCCCAGAACAGAATCCTGTGCGTCTCGTCCTGACTGTCACCCTGCTTCTGTCCATTGTGGTTGGTCTGGAAGAATGGAGTCAAGCCCTGTTCCCAGGTCGACTGCCGTCAATCAAGGATTTAATTGCAAGCTACATGGGTGTGTTCCCGGCTGCCTTTTTGGCGTATTGGACAAGGCGTTAATGTAACTTTTTTCCTAGCTCTGCATCAAATATCTTGGAATCTATTTGTTTGCCAAGGAGCAGAAATGCCGATTTTTGAATTTGTTTGCACTGACTGTGATCAGCCCTTCG